>Ga0208315_1000037_pt1 | contig 245816 bp, 207 predicted proteins | sample MalvireepMed_215_FD_184239 | JGI IMG/M metagenome (GOLD analysis project Ga0208315, IMG submission 184239) | Marine viral communities from the Global Malaspina Expedition - Malaspina viral metaG DeepMed_215 (SPAdes) (version 2) | ecosystem: Environmental > Aquatic > Marine > Oceanic | place...
ACCATCGGTTACGGACTGCCGGACTTCGCAGAGGAACTCAACTACGGAGTCGATCTATCAACCATCTGAGGGTGGTATCAGATTGATGGGGTGAAGGTGCCCCATCAACCATTAAATCCGTATACCCTGTTTTGTAATCAGCGGTCGATATCAAAGGATAACTACAACAGGAACCTATTGCGGAGACTATTGTGTTAAATATTGGCAACAACAAGCTGACCGGCGTTATCCTGGACCGAATAAACACTATCTGTGTAGACTCCAAACAGGAACAGGAACTGATCAATCAGCTTACAACTGTTTTTGCGAGCATCAAAAAGGCGTCCGACCGCGTCAACAAGGCAATGGCAGAGCTGGACGCAATAGGCTGACAACAGCGTAAATGCGGCTTACCTGGGCTGGTTTATTATCACCCATTGCTCATGTCAGGCGTTGAGCACCTCTTGCGTTGGCCCAGGCGGCACGGTCTTTTGCCTAGTCCTACGACACTGGCGCTTTCAGCCAGTCAGTATCTCGAATCTATCGTAATCTTGTGTTTGCCCGCGAACGGCGGCATAGTCGTGCGGGTGATTGATATTGGCAAATTGAACAGCATCGACCCCAGGTAATCGCACCTCGACTACAGGCTTATGTTCCAGCCAGCGGTGCACGGAGCGTCCCCCACTGTCCAGCCAGTCACGCAGATCAGCTCGCCAGTGCCCCGGATTCAACGCCAGGCACAAAGGCTGCCGCTGTGTGCCATCGTGCAACACCGCTATTTTGTCTGGTGAGCACAGGCTGCTCACCAGCTCTAGCGGCAGCAGCGCGGGCAGCAACGGCATATCACAGGGAACAATCACCAAGGGCCTGTTGCCTGAGGCGACCGCCAAGATTGACTCAATGCCGCCCAGAGGCCCCACACGCTCCGGTCTCAGGTCAGCAACTACAATCCCCGGCATGCGCCCGTAGATGCTCAGGTTTCGGTTTGCGCTGATAATCACAGAAGTATCTGGCAAGCCGGGACAGCGAAATCGATCCGCAAGCATCTCGACAAATGTGACCTGACGCTCTAGCAGACGCAGGCCGAGCAGACCTTTATCCTGCCCGCCCATTCGCTGCCCGGCGCCTCCACAAAGAATCGCCAGATCGTATCGGCCGTTGCCGTCAAACATTCAGAACCGCGCCTCTGCCATCAACCAGAACTTGCTGGTATCCCGGGCGAACTGCTCCGCCTGATAACGCGCGTACTTGGCTGTCAGCGTGTAACGCGTGCCGAAGGCTCGGCCAAGCTGAATATTCCACTCTTTACCGTAGTCAAGGCCAGAAACATCCGCCTGATAGTCATGATGATGCAACTGCAGAGCAAATCCTGCGACGACACCCGATACGCTGAACTGGTTATCCCGCATGCCGGCAGTGGGCGTCGTCAGAAATTTATCTGCCCAGCCCTGAAAAGCGTGCAGTGTCGCCAGTGGCGTCTGCATGGCAACGCCAGCACTGCTGTCCGCGCCCAGCGACTCATGCGCCCAGCCAATCCGCCATCCGGCATGTGTAAGCCCCAGGCCCGCATGATGGTAATTCACGTCAAAACTGGCCGGGTTATTGGCTGCATCCGTTTGCTGTGCAACTTCAGCTCTATAATCCAGCCGCAGATTCTCTCTGGCATCAAACGCCCCGCTGACGATCAGACCCGTGGTTGCAGAGGACAATGCAGCTGCATCGTCGAAATCCAGCGCGATATGATAGGCAGCCACATCAATAGCCGGGCTGACCGTCCAGCGTGCGTTCAGAATATGATGATCGCTGTCCAGCGATGCTGCCGGCACACCTGACTCGGGTCCAAAGATACGTTGAGTATCGTCAACCCAGGCGTAGTTGAGCTGCACCTGCTCAGCGGGTTTATAAGCAACATCAATGGCATCGTAGGTCTGTTCGTTCTGACGCCAGCCGACGCCACCAATCATTCGCTGATTTTCCCGCAGCAGGCGCTGTCGGCCTGCCGTCACGGTCAGCCGGTCACGTTCCAGTCGCAACGCAGCCTGATTAAGATCGGTCCCGTCCGGATCAACAATGACTGGTCGCATTATCATGCCATTACGAGTGTTGTTGAAGCTGTCGTCACCCAGATAACTGACATTGTCCACTTCCACCAATAGCGACAGGCTTTGCCAGCTTCCACTTCGATACGTCAGTCGGGTACGCAGCGTATTGGCCACTGCATCTCTGGGCAGAGCATCGTCGTCAACCTGTTCACTTCGCGCCCTGAATGAAATTGACGTGCTACCTTGCGCCAGCGCTTCGGCGACACTGTCTGAATCTGCAGCGCCTGCCAATGCTGGCGCTGTTGTCAGCATCATGGCAGCAGCGACGTTTCTGCCCAGTGCCATTTTGCTGCGAGACACTTGATGCGATGCCTGTTCAACGGCAGCCCTCGCTTGCTGGGCCAGGGTGATCACTTTGCCCACCACCAGCAGGCAGGGTGTCTGAAGATTGTGCTGTTTTGCCATTTGCTCGATTTCCTTAAGTTTGCAAGTAATAGTTCTCTGATGTGCGTAGCTTCCGTTCTCGATTAGCGCGGCCGGTGTATCGGGCGACATGCCATGAGAGCCAAGGTTCTTCTGAATTCGCTGCAGGGAACTCAGCCCCATGTAAAAGACAAGCGTGCGTTGCGGATCTGCAGCCAGCGAAGCCCAGTCGGTGTCATCCCCATCGTCACTGTGGTGAGCGGTCGTCAGGCAAACGCTATCGGCGACCTTACGCTGTGTCAGCGGAAAGCCCGATGCCGCTGCACAGGCAGCCGCAGCTGTGATTCCCGGCACGACATGTACGGGGATCCCCGCTGCGCGCAGAGTCAACATTTCCTCGCCGCCGCGACCGAAAATAAATGGATCACCGCCCTTTAGCCGGACCACTTTGCAACCACGGCGGGCATGCTTGACCAGCAGCGCCTCGATTTCGTGTTGGGGCACCCGATGAAAGCCCGGCCGTTTACCAACATCCAGCATGACGGCGTCATCGCGCGCCTCTTCTAATAACTGTGGCGAGACCAGACGATCATAGACCAACACGTCCGCCTCTCGGATCAGGCGTAAACCACGCACGCTGATCAGCTCCGGGTCGCCCGGGCCTGCGCCAACCAACCACACCTCACCTACCCTGTGAATATCACTCTGTACTAGTGACAACATATCGCCTCCTCGGCTTCAGCCGGCTGGTTCTCAGCCAATAATCTCTTGATCTCTGGTATGCATGAACCACAATTGGTTCCTGCCCGACAGGACGAGCCGACCTTTTCGACTTCATCACAACCCGCGTTAATCGAAGCCACAACGGCACTCTGGTAGACGTTGTGACAAGTGCAGACCAGAGGTCCGGCATGCTGTGCAGACTGGTCGGCAGGAATACCCAGCAGAAGCGCTGGAACCGATATGACCGATGCAGCAGCGTCGTCTGCAAGCAGTGCGTCAAGTAACCAGGACTCATCGATCTGCAGCGGCTGGGGTGCTTTGGCAAACCACAAGTGAGCGCCCTTCTCACCAGTACCCAGCAGTCGCAGGTGTTCGCCGTTATCGTCCTCAACTTCAGTCCAGGCCGTCACATGCTCCCCCCACAGGGTTCGACACATACTCACACTTACAGGTGCGGTACCGGCCAGCGTTACCACCTGCCAGTCACCCATTTGTCGCCGGCTCCAATATTTATTCTCAGGTAGTGGCTGCTCCGTCCTGGTAATAAGCAGGGCATACCAGTCAACTTCTACAGCCTGCAGCATCACGGGTATCTGCTTGAATGCCGGCTGACCCGAGAACGGATCTACGCGAGAAGGCGCCAGAGCACCCACTCTTGCCTGACTGGCAAAACAATCATTCCAGTGAATGGGCATAAAGGCGGACCCGGCTTTCTGCCCTGGCTGCGGACGCGCGCGAACGACGCAATTCCCCTGGGCGCTGGACACTCTGACAATCGCGCCATCAGTAATATTCAGCTCTGCCATATCCTCAGGGTTCAGCTCAACAAATGGCTCTGAAATATGTCGCTGCAGCCTTGCGCTGAGACCTGTGCGCGTCATCGTGTGCCATTGGTCACGAATGCGGCCGGTGTTGAGCACAAACGGAAAATCGGAATTACTTACATCAAACGTTGCCGGCATATTGACCGGGACTACATTGGCTCGGCCATCGCGGGTAAAAAAGCGGCCGTCAGCAAACATTCTTGATGTGCCCTGCAGTTGCGTCAGGAAAACGGTTGCCTGCCGCGCAGGGACGGGCCATTGAATGGGTGTCAATTGGTCGTATTCTGCATTTGATAATGTGGCCAGCGCACCGATATCAAAATCCCGGCAACCATTATTCTGATAGCCTGACAGGCTCGCATGCTCCCGAAAAATGTCAGCTGCACAGTGATAGTCGAAGGCATGTCCGTAACCAAGCTTTCGGGCCACCCGGCTGATAATCTGCCAGTCAGGCAAGGCCTGACCTGAAAGCGGCAGAAAGGCGCGCTGCCGCGAGATACAACGTTCAGAGTTGGTGACAGTGCCGTTCTTTTCGCCCCAGGCTGCCGCAGGCAATTGAATGTGCGCAAGACGCAGTGTGTCTGTATCGGCCACGCAGTCAGACACAACAACATGTTCACAACCAGCGAGGGCACGGATAATCTTGTCCGACTCGGGCAGGGAGACAACCGGATTGGTTGCCATGATCCAGATAAATTTTATTTTGCCATCGGCGACTGCGCGGAACATGTCCACCGCTTTTAGTCCGGGTTTCTCTGGCAGTTTGTCGCTGCGCCAGAATTCACCTACCAGCGCGCGATGCTCTGTATTGTCAATGTCCATGTGCGCAGCGAGCATATTGGCAAGGCCGCCGACCTCGCGCCCACCCATGGCATTGGGCTGCCCAGTGATGGAGAACGGGCTGCTGCCAGGCTTTCCAACACGGCCCGTGGCAAGGTGGCAGTAAAGAATCAGACTGGCCTGATCAACGCCATGCGCAGACTGATTAATGCCCTGGGAGAACACGGTTACTGTGGACTGCGTTTGCGCAAATTTCTGATAAAACGCCGCAAGCTCCTCAGATGTCAAACCACAGCGGCCGGCTATCTCACCAAGGTTGCCGCTGCGCGCCTGACTTGCAGCGATCATGTCATCCATGCCATTGGTATGCTGGTCAATGTACTGACGGTCTAGCGCATCATGAGTACCAAGATAGGCAAGCAAGCCGTCAAACAGCCACACATCACTGCCAGGTGCAATCTGCAAATGCAGGTCAGCCTGTTCTGCTGTCACGGTGCGTCTTGGATCGATGACAACTATCGTCATTTCCGGACGTTGCTGTTTGGCCGCCATCAGTCGTTGAAAAACAACTGGGTGTGTCCATGCCATATTGGACCCGGTCAACACGACCAGGTCAGCCAGTTCCAGATCCTCATAGCATCCCGGCACTGTATCACTGCCGAATACCCGTTTATGCGCTGCCACCGCTGTCGACATACACAGACGACTGTTGGTATCAATATTGGCGGAGCCCAGAAAGCCTTTGATCAGCTTGTTGGCAACATAATAGTCTTCAGTCAACAATTGACCTGATACATAAAACGCAACCGATTCAGGCCCGTAACGCTTGAGTGTTTTTTCCAGCCGTTTGGCAACTTCGGAGGTCGCATGATCCCAACTGGCCAGCAGACCGTCTACTCGAGGCTGCAGCAGTCGGCTCTGCGATCCAAGAGTCTCTGCCAATGCGCTGCCTTTGACACACAGCCTGCCGCCGTTGGCCGGGTGCTGCGTGTCTCCAAGCAATTCACTGGATTTCGAATCCATTTGAAGACCGCATCCCACACCACAGTAGGGGCATGTCGTTCTGATACTGTTCATGAGGCAGCCCGGCTTGACGGCGCCAACAGCGTGGCAGGATTGGAATCAGCCTTGCACCCATCTTCGATCATACGCAGATAGTGACTGCTGTCTCCTATGTCTCCAAACATCACAGCCCCAACCAGCTGACTGCCACGCCACCAGAGACGTCGATAATGGCCAGTGCGACCATCACGCATTGCCATGCTGCGCAAGGGGGCACTGTTGTCCGGTGACGCCAGCATGCCAGCAGAGAAAACGTCCACACCGCTGACTTTTAAGCGTGTTGGCAGCGGCTGACGCTGGTAATGAGGGAGCACACTGGCATGGTTGTCGACATCAGGCGAGATTCTCTCAGTGCCAGTTGTCGCTTTATATAGCAGCACTGCGGAAAGAATGTCGGCCTGCTGATAGATTGGCGCTACCAGCCCAAACATTTCACTTTCAATCTGGCAACATTCACCCAGAGCGAATACACGCTCATCACTGGTCTGCAACCACTTATCAACGACTATTGCACGCTCTACTACCAGGTCCAACTGACGCGCCAGCGATACCTCCGGAATAATGCCCAGCGCCATGACGGCGGTAGTACACGGCAGGCGCCGGCCGTCAGCGAGTAACAATGCAGAGACAGTCTCACCCGTGGCGTCCGCCTCGAATCTCACGCAGTTTGCTTCTGGATTAAAACCGATTCCACGCTGCTGCAGCGTGCGCCGAAGCAATTCACCAGCTTCACCATCCAGTTGGCGATTCATTGGCCAGGATTCATTGTGCACGACAGTCACTTGCATGCCGCGAGCCTGCAGCGCACACGCCGCTTCCAGGCCAAGCAGACCGCCACCAACCACCACAGCATTTTTGTCAGATTCTGGATTGCCAGCGTCTCGCGAGCGGGCGATAAGCTGCTTTGCCTCCTGGAGCGTACGCAGCGTCATGACGCCATCAAGATCAGTACCGGGGATAGGTAAGCGTGCCGCACGCGAACCAGTTGCCAGAACCAGATAGTCCCAATTCAGTTTCCGTCCACTTTCAGTGGTGGCGCTCTGTGTGTCCAGTTCGATGCTACAGACTGCATCACCGGCGATCAGCTGTATATCATGTTGGCGATACCAGCTCCGGTCCTGCATGGCCAGTGCGGCTTCATCCGATTCTCCGGCAAGCAAGGATGACAGCAGGACGCGGTTGTAGCCGCCAAGCTTCTCGTCGCCAACGATGGTTATGGCAAATTGCCCCGGAGACTTTTCTTCAAGATCGCGGACCAGCCGGGTCGCGGCCATGCCATGTCCAACAATCAGCAGTCGCTTTCTGGATGAGACCAACATAACTACTCCCCGGCTGCGATCCAGACGCGTGAATCACGAACTGTCACAGCGAAGGTCTGCAACCTGACAGAACCATCTTCAAGACATTCTCCACTGCGCAGACAGAAGTGCTGCTTGTAGACTGGAGAAGCCACAACCAGCCGGCCTCCTATATCACCGACAATCCCGCGCGAAAGAACATTGGCGCCACTGAAAGGATCATGATTCTGAACCGCGAAGATTCCATCCCGCGTATTGAATATGGCAACCTGCGCCTTGCCCAGGCGTGCTGCAGCACCTGTGCCCGGGACTATCTGATCGATATTCGCGATATCAAACCAATCGCTGCGCTGCACGGCAGCCGCTTCCATTTGCTGACTCATCACACTACCTCCAGGAGTTCTACCTTGTCTTTTTCCTCTGCCCGCGCGGGACGCTTTTGACCGCGCTCGCGCACATAAACGATCTGTTCATCGGGATTGTCGTCGTTCAGGAATGGCCGGAAGCGTTGTAGCGCCACCGGATCTTCGATAGTTCGTTTCCATTCGCACACGTAGGTATCAATGACACCCTGCATTTGTGCCTCCAGTTCAGCGGCTATGCCAAGCGAATCATTGATGATGACGTCCTGCAGGTAATCGAGCCCGCCCTCGAGGTTGTCGCGCCATATTGACGTGCGCTGCAGGCGATCCGCGGTGCGAATGTAAAACATCAGGAAGCGGTCGATGTATCGAATCAGTGTCTCGTCGTCGAGGTCACTTGCAAACAGCTCGGCGTGCCGGGGCCGCATGCCGCCATTTCCACAAACGTAAAGATTCCAGCCTTTTTCCGTCGCAATGACGCCAACATCTTTACTCTGGGCCTCGGCGCACTCCCGGGTACAACCGGAAACTGCCATCTTCAGTTTGTGCGGTGATCGCAGTCCGCGATATCTTTCCTCAACGTAGATGGCCATGCTGACAGAGTCCTGTACGCCGTACCGGCACCAGGTTGATCCGACACAGGACTTCACTGTTCGCAGCGCTTTACCGTACGCGTGGCCCGATTCGAAACCAGCGTCGACCAGATCACGCCATATAAGTGGCAGCTGCTCTACACGTGCACCAAACAGGTCAACACGCTGACCGCCGGTAATTTTTGTATACAGGTCATATTTCTGTGCGACCTGTCCCAGTACGAGTAACTTCTCCGGGGTAATCTCACCACCAGGAATTCTAGGTACGACAGAGTAGCTGCCGTCTTTCTGAAGGTTGGCCAGGAAGTTGTCATTGGTATCCTGCAGACCAACGTGTTTAGGGTCGAGGACGTAGTCGTTCCAGCATGATGCGAGAATGGACGCCACTGCTGGCTTGCAGATGTCGCAACCGCGGCCGGTACCGTGACTTTCAAGCAGCTCATCGAAACTGCGGATCTTGTTCACTCTCACCAGATGGTAGAGACCCTGCCGACTGTAAGCAAAATGCTCGCAGATGTGATCATTGACCTCGACACCACGACGCTTCAGTTCGGCGTCGAGAACCTGTTTGACCAGTGTGGCACAGCCACCGCAGGTCGCTGACGCTCGTGTTTCGGTTTTTAACGCGCCGATTGTCATACAGCCACTTTCTATTGCCTGACACAGGGCGCCTTTCGACACATTATTGCAGCTACAGATCTGGGCCTGCGCCGGCAGGGCATCCACACCCAACACAGGCTTGTTGTCCGAAGGCAGTATCAGGCTGACGGGAGACTCAGGCAAATCAAGTCCATTCAGGGCGTATTGCAGCAACATGTCATAGTCACTGGTATCACCTACCAGCACGGCACCCAACAGGCGGGTAGCGTCCTGGTTGATAACCAGTTTTTTGTAGAAGCCCTTGATGCTGTCTTCAACAACGCACACCCGACTCCCTTCGGTATTACCGTGAGCATCACCGATAGATCCCACTTCTACGCCTAGCAGTTTTAACTTTGTGCTCATGTCGGCGCCACTGAAAGGCTCGCCCTGGTCGCACAGATGGCCGGCAAGTTTGCGTGCCATGTCGTAACCGGGTGCTACCAGACCAAATATGCGAGACTGCCAGAGCGCCACTTCGCCGATGGCAAAAATGGCAGGATCGGATGTCGTACAGTGATCATCGATGACAACACCACCGCGATCGCCTATGGTCAGGCCACAGTCTCTCGCCAGTTTGTCCTGAGGACGTATACCGGCTGAAAAGACAACCATATCAGCCTCCAGCTCACCATCAGCAAACACCAGCCGATGCCGGGCCTTATCACCCGCCTCGATACGCTGAGTAGCCTTCGACGTGTGAACATTCACACCGAGTGCTTCAATTTTCTCTCGCAACAACTGACCACCCCGGGCATCCAGCTGCACCGCCATCAGTTGTGGTGCGAATTCAATTACATCGGTCGTCAGGCCCAGGTCTTTCAATGCCTTGGCTGCCTCAAGCCCGAGCAGGCCACCGCCGATGACTACCCCTCGACGACAGCCTTCGGCAGCCGCCTTGATCTGGCGCAGATCTTCCAGTGTGCGGTAAACGAAACAGGCTTCACGGTCGTGCCCTGGGATTGGCGGAACAAAGGGATAGGAACCGCTTGCCAGGACCAGTACATCATAGTCAACGACAGTTCCTTTGTTTCCAGAGACCTTGCGTTCAGCCCGGTCGATCGTTGCTGCCGCTTCGCCAATGATCAGGCGAACACCGTGGCGCTCAAAAAAGGCCAGGTCTGTCAGCGCAAGATCCTCATCAGTGGCGCCGCTGAACCAGCTGCTGAGCTGGACTCGATCATAGGCTGGACACGGCTCTTCACAGAAAACAGTAATCTGAAAATCCTGATCCATGGCGACCAGCTCTTCCAGGAAGCGCTGCCCTACCATGCCATTACCGATCACTACCAGCTGTTTCGTTTGCATCTCTATTCCCCTGCGCTCGTGCGGGCCATTCGATTTTCTGTAAGCCAGAAAACAAAAAAGGCGCTCATCACACGAATGTTCGTGTCATGAGCGCCTTTGCCCGGTGTACTTTTGTCTGCAGTATCTGCTCGCCGTTGAGCAGGACTGATTAAATGAATCCTGCTATGACGCCAGCAATTCCTGTGCCAGATGTTTTGACTACATCAGATCGAGAGTCTCAATTGCCGGAAAATCCTGTGTACAAAGGATCAAACCTTGCCCTTGTCCTTTTGTACTGACTATTCCTGGTTTGCAAAAATCACATTTCCCCAGTCCACTGATGCTTGATTTTTGTGCATGACGCACCAAAAGAATGCAGATTCCTGCCGAATTAGAGACACATACCGGGTCACTGAATTGCAGCCCAATTCCGGATCAAGTTTCCGCCTGGACAATGAGTTAAGTGTGATACCCGTAGTCTTGCCATGGCTCTGGCACACTTCCTGCATTGCCCTTCCTGACATTTGTCGGTAGTCCAATGAAGGGCCAGCCGATCCGATAACGGGCAATGGCGCCCACAGACGCAAGGCACTTAAAACGCCTGACGACTGTGGGCGCTTTTTTATTTATAGCGAGGGGGTTTACCGTGAAGCAGCAAGGAAAACCAGCACAAATTCTGAACCGATTCATCAAAAGTATACGCGCAGTTACATTGTTACTGGGTTCACTGACAGTTGGTGCAGGGACAGCAAGTATTGCTCACGCTGAAACTGGCTGGCCAGAAAAAGCAGAGCTTACTATTGGCTTTATCAAACTGACCGACATGGCACCCCTGGCAATTGCCTATGAGAAATTCTACTTCGAGGACGAAGGTTTATATGTCACTCTCGAGCCACAGGCAAACTGGCGTGTGCTGCTGGATGGCTTGATTGACGGGCGCCTGGATGCAGCCCACATGCTCGCCGGGCAGCCACTTGCAGCGACAATCGGCTATGGCACTCAGGCAAACATCATCACACCGCTTAGCCTGGACCTGAATGGCAACGCCATCACAGTTTCCAACGACATCTGGTCAAAGATGCTGCCACATCTGGAAACCGAGAATGGTGAGGTCAAGCGACCAGTCTCAGCCAGCGCGTTGCGTCCGGTAGTCGACCATTACCGCCAGCAGGGAATGCCCTTCAATATGGGCATGGTGTTTCCGGTATCGACGCACAATTATGAATTGCGCTACTGGCTGGCGGCAGCCGGCATTCATCCCGGCTACTATGCACCGCACAAGGGCGACACTGCTGGAACATTAAGTGCCGAGGTTCTGCTCTCAGTAACGCCACCGCCGCAGATGCCTGCCACGTTGGATGCGGGCACAATCCTGGGTTACAGCGTTGGCGAGCCATGGAACCAGCAGGCTATCTATCGCGGCATTGGTGTACCAGTTGTCACCGACTACGAAATCTGGAAGAACAACCCGGAAAAAGTGCTCGGCATGACAGAGGAGTTCGCACGTGAAAATCCGAACACCGCCGTCAGACTGGTGAAGGCGCTGCTACGCGCTGGCAAATGGCTGGATGCGGAGAATAATGCAAACCGGGAAGAGGCCGCTCAAATTCTGTCACGCAGTGAATATGTAGGGGCCGACTATGAGGTCATCGCAAACTCCATGACTGGCACCTTTGAGTATCAAAAGGACGAGGTTCGATCAGTCCCGGACTTCAACGTGTTTTTCCGACATCATGCGACCTATCCCTATTACTCGGATGCGATCTGGTATCTCACCCAGATGCGCCGCTGGGGTCAGATCAGCGAACCCAAAAGTGATGAGTGGTACTTTGAAACTGCAGCAAGGGTTTATCGGCCTGACATCTATCAACAGGCCGCTGAAGACCTGATCAATGAGGGCATTCTGAGTCTTGAAGATTTTCCTGACTTCGCCACCGAGTCCGGTTACAGACCCACTCAGGACGAATTCATAGATGGTATCCCCTACGATGGTAAACAGCCGAATGCGTATCTGCAGTCACTGACCATCGGATTGAAAGACGAAATATTGTAAGAGGTAGTAACGATGTTGCAACGAGCCCGAGTAATGACCAGCGAACTTCTCAACCGCATGTCTGGCGTCGACATGTCGGCATTGCTCAGGTCGTGGACGCTGACCGTGTTTGGCATCATTGCCTTTATCCTGCTGTGGGAGCTGGGGGCCAGCCGTATCGATACGGCACTGGGTAAGTTTCCGGGTCCGCAGCAGGTATGGAGCCAGACCCAGAGTCTGTATGACGATCATGTGCGAGAACAGGAGCGGCGCCAGGACTTTTATGAGCGACAGGACCAGCGCAACGCCGAGCGCCTGGCAGCCAACCCGGATGCAGAGGTTCAGTTCCGCGACTACACTGGCAGACCTACGTTCCTGGATCAGGTAAAAACCAGTCTGATTACCGTCGCATTTGGATTCACACTTGCCATGCTGGTAGCGATACCACTTGGCATCGTCTGTGGCCTCAGCAATACCATGTACAGTGTCGTCAATCCGGTGGTGCAGGTTTTCAAACCAGTGTCTCCACTGGCCTGGCTGCCGCTGGTTACCATGGTTGTCAGCGCCCTGTACGTCACGGAAAGCCCGCTGGTAAGCAAGGCATTTCTGACCTCCGCCATTACTGTCGCTCTCTGTTGCCTTTGGCCTACGGTCATCAATACAACTGTTGGTGTCGCCAGTGTAGACAAGGACCTCATCAACGTCAGTCGGGTCATACAGTTACCGGCACTTCAGCACGTGCGAAAGATCGTTTTGCCATCAGCCATTCCGATGATCTTCACCGGCATGCGTCTGTCGCTGGCAACTGGCTGGATGGTGCTGATCGCAGCAGAGATGCTGGCACAAAGCCCGGGGCTGGGTAAGTTTATCTGGGATGAATTCCAGAACGGCAGCTCGGACTCACTCGGAAGAATCATGGTGGCCGTGCTCGCGATCGGCCTGATCGGATTTCTGTTGGACAAGCTGATGCTGCTGTTGCAGCGCCGCATGAGCTGGGACAAAACCACGGCATTGCGGTAGAGCATCAACTACAAAAGGACAGGAGAGACTCATGAGAAGTTATCTGGAACTCAGCAACGTAAGTATCGAATTCACCACCAAGAACAGCACATTTCGTGCTCTGGATAAAGTCAATCTACATGTGAACAAGGGTGAGTTCATATCCTTGATTGGTCACTCCGGTTGTGGCAAATCGACGGTCCTGAATATTGTGGCTGGTCTTTATCAGGCAACTGAAGGCGGCGTTATTCTGGAGGGTAAAGAGATTGATGCGCCAGGCCCCGATCGCGCAGTGGTATTTCAGAACCATGCCCTGTTGCCGTGGCTGACGGTCTATCAGAACGTTGAACTTGCTGTTGCACAGGTATTCAAGGGGAAACGCAGCCCCGCGGAGATTCGGGACTGGATCTTACACAACCTTGATCTGGTTCATATGACACATGCCATGGACAAGTATCCGCACGAAATCTCAGGTGGTATGAAGCAAAGGGTTGGCATCGCACGTGGACTCGCCATGGAACCCAAGGTGTTGCTGATGGATGAACCGTTTGGTGCCCTCGACGCGCTGACGCGCGCTCACTTGCAGGACGAGGTCATGCGCATTCATGCCAGCCTCAACAACACCGTCATCATGATCACCCATGACGTCGATGAGGCCGTGCTGCTCTCGGATAAAATCGTCATGATGACGGTTGGTCCAAACGCGCGTATTGGCAATATTCTGGATGTAGCGCTGCCCAGACCACGTGATCGTCTGGCCATGGCCAACGACACGCAATACAACCACTATCGCCAGGAAGTACTCAAGTTTCTGTATGGCGGCCACAGCCAGCAGGAACTTGCAGCCTGACCAGCCTTAAGTGGCCGGCAGCGCTGGCCAATACTTTGGCAGCTTGACCGCCGGGCACGGTTACGGCTGCAGAATGTCGGCCATCTCTATCACTGAACGTGCCACATCTGTCAGGCGACGGCTCTGGTTCATCGCGGCCTGGCGCAGCGCCCGGTAAGCTTCATCTTCATTCAGCCCTCGATGCTTCATAAGAATCAGCTTGGCGCGTTCGAGCACTTTGCGCTCCTCCAACGCCGATTTGGCTGCATCCAGCTCGGCTCCCATCTCCTGCAGGCGCCGCGCCTGAAATTGCAGCAACTCCATCATTGAGCGTCCCACAGGAGGTTGTTCAGTAACTGAGCTATTGGCGTCTGCCGCGCTGACCGGCACCAGAAAAACGGTATTATCAGGGCCAGCCTGCCTATCCAGCTCTTCGAGCGCAAGCTGATTGCAGTCCAAGAGCTGCCTGGCCTCAGAGAGTTGCACCTGGCACAACTGTTTCAATGCCAACTGAAGTTTCTGTTCAATGTCATGCATGGCATCAATGCGCTCGGTGGCTATCCGAAACCATCGATCAGCCAGCGACTCATCACCAAGACTGCCACCGCGGGCGGCAAGCGCTCGCAGGCCCTTTAACTCAGGAATAATGGCTGCGCTTCCAAGCTCAGACCATAGGCGCAATGAACGCTCATCGGCAAATTGGGCAAAGACTTCAAAGCAGCGCTCCTGGGATTCAACCAGGTGTTGCAGCCGGCTTACCTGATCTGCGGTGAACTGGCGGGCTGCGAAACCAGCCGAGCCGACAGCTCGCTCCTGACCAGCCAGCTCCTTGCCCTGCATGAAATTGAACAGAGCGACCAGGCCTCGCGTAATTGCAGGATCGGACGCGGCATCTGCTGTTTCAAACACAACCCCCAGCAATGATTGAATCACCTGCGAATACGCGTCTGTCACTTTATTCAGCGCAAGCTTTCGCGACAGCACCTGGTCACGCAGCACTGCAATACCGGTCAACAGGTGCACTGCACTGGCTATCCGGCTAAACAGGCGTGCGCCGCCCGGAAACACGCCCAGCTCAGCGTTGGCGCGGCTAAGTGTCAGGTGAAAACTGCCTGTTTCACTGTCAACCTGCTTCTGAATGACCTGCAAACGGTCCTGGTAGTCCTGACCGCCTGAAGCCAGATACACATTCGATGCACCGCGCTCTCTCTGCAAAGCATGCACCAGCGCACCGATAGCTGACACGAGTTCGCCCAGCGCAAGAAAACTTGTCAATCCCTGTATTTCGCACCGTTTGGAGGCAACCAGAAAATCTGCCGCACTCATAGCCAATATCCTTTAGCTTACTTGCTTACCACATCAGGTCATCAGGAATCGGGTAATCCTTGTAAGGATCGTCATCATCCGCACCGTCCGTTGCTTTGTCGGCTCTGAAAATAACCGCATCCGCGAAACGCTCGGCTATCTTGTCCGCTATTGTCGCTGGCACGATAACATAGCGTGTGCCGTCACTGCAGATTGCCAGCATACCGGCAGCCAGTTGGTCCTGCTGCTTCTGGCTGACATAGATCTGTTTGATTTTACTGGTGTTAGGATCCGTGAAATTAAACCGGACGTCACCATCTGTCTTGATACCGCTGTGCTCCAGCATCTGTTTAACCTGCGCCCGCATGGCCTTTTGTCGTTCGGCCTCGACTCGCTGCAGGTTTAACTGTCTGTCGCGCTCGGCTTTCTCCGCACGTTGCTGCTCAATACGAAGCTGTGTGTCATTTGGAGTCGCAACGCCCTTTTTCTGTTTTGGCTGTTTGTTCTGTTGACGCTGCTCTTTCTGCGCCTGCTTGACTTTTTTCTGATCAACCAGGCCGGCTTTCAAAAGTTGGTCGGCGAGTGATTTTGGCATACTAATCGTTCTCTTAGCGTTCCGTTTATGACGTTTATAGCGTTTTCCCCGGGCAAAAACCGGTTTTGAGAAGCCGGGATTGTCGCCATCACCATTATCAGTTCATAATGTGATGACTACCTCGTTGATAGTCTCGTTTATCATGCCCAAGCTGCAACGTCTGCTTGCTATTCTATTCAGCATTATATGCCTGATCACGGTCTTTATCACCGTCAGCGCCGCATCAAAGGCGCGCGAGGAGCGCACCAACCACGCGCTGGCAAGTGATGCCTATCAACGTATTCTGCAGATTGAAAACCTGGTGACAGCCCTGTTCGAGGCCGAATCCAGCCAGCGAGCGCTGCTGGTGACTCAAGACAATGTCTATTTCCTGGAGCATCAAAGTCGGCGGCAAGTGGTCGAGTCCTTACTTGCGCCCTTTCAGACCAACAGTACATCAGGCAATGACAGCACGGCGCAGGAACTGGTATCCCTGACGAATGAGCGCCTGGCGTTGATGGATCGTATCAGTCAGACCCTGCAGTCTAGTGGTGTCGCGGCCGCCGCAGAAAGTCTGCATGCTTACGAAGGTAAGTTTTTGATGGACCAGATCGTTGCCGTAGCTGCGGAACTGACAGCCAATGAGCGGGACGGGCTGCAGGCACGCAGTGCTCTCTCCAGTGACCATACAGATCAGCTTACATGGCTTTTAGCATCAGTGGCTGCTCTGAATCTCATTCTGCTCTCAGGTGCATTTCTGGCGATCAGCAATACGCTTCGCAAAAACTCAACGCTGATGTTCAAAGCGAAAAGCACAACTGATGATATTTCCCATATAAATCAGCTCAGTAGCAGCCTGCAATCATGCAATTCGCTGCCTGAGAGCGTACCGGTACTGCAACACTATTTGCTGCGGCTGTTTCCTTCCAGCAGTGGCGGGATCTATCTGCTTCGTGCATCGCGTAATCTGCTGCAATTATCAGCCTCCTGGGGTGACATCACCGGCTTGCCGGATCCGATCGAACCAAATGACTGCTGGGCACTGCGACTTGGTAAATCACACATCATGCCGGATCGCGGTTCGGCGCTGCCCTGCCCCCACCATGAGTCTGACGCCTCCAGCATCTGCATTCCCTTGCTGGCACAAAGTGACATTGTAGGCCTGTTGACCCTGCGGTTTGAAAACGCCCGATTGCTTGTGGAGTCACAGGTTCGCGCCGAACTGGTCGCAACACATACCAGTGCGGCACTGGCCAGTATTATCCTGCGCGAGGCGCTCCAGCAACAGAGCATCCGTGACCCGCTGACCGGACTTTTCAATCGGCGTTATCTGGAAATCACGCTGGAAAGGGAGCTGACGCGAGCCGAACGCAGTAAAGCCTCACTCAGTATCATGATGCTGGATGTCGACCACTTTAAGTCCTTTAACGATCAGTTTGGCCACCAGGCAGGTGACCATGTACTAAAAGAATTTGGTCAGGTTTTGCGCAAACAGGTCCGGGGGGAGGACATCCCATGCCGCTATGGCGGTGAGGAATTTCTGGTCGCTATGCCCAACACTTCGGCCGACGAGGCCAAAATGCGTGCCGAGGAAATACGACAGCAACTGACAAACCTGTCACTGGCTTTCCAGGGACAGCCGCTGCCCCGCATCACAATTTCAGTCGGTGTCGCAGCATACCCGATGCACGCGAGCGATCGTGATGCGTTAATACACATTGCCGACAATGCGCTGTACAGTGCCAAAAAACAGGGTAGAGACCGGGTAGTGGTTGGCTGATTGACGATCACTTTAACCGGTACTATTGATGATCGACCTGATTGTTGGTGAGTTCTCTGATATGCGGTGCCAACAACTTATTTCGCGCCCAGTTGTAGGCAATAAGGTTTACCACTATAAACACTGGCAGACTCCACTCCACATAGACTAACAACGGATATGTAATCCAGGAAGGCTCCCAATATCCAGCAACGATCCGTGGCAACAGGTAAAAGAGTATGAAATTCGTGATCAAGCAAATTGGGATGAGCAAGTGAAAAAGGGTACTCCTCGGACCTCTTGAAGCGCGGCGAACCGCCTGCTGGAGCAGATAAGGATCCAGTTTTTCTCTTGGCCGGAGCGGCCATGCTTTTCTCAGAAAACTATTCACTTTCCACATCACCGCTCCGGTCTGCTGTTGGCGAAAACTATCTGCTGGAGAGATCCACGTCAGCTGGCCATATGGCAGGACATTCCGTCATCCCGGTACGCCCCTCCTGGAGACGTTGCCAGTGAATAACCAATTGACGCTGTCATCCCAAGTGTAAAACCGGCAACCGCTCCCACTATACCGCCCACGGGACCCGCGACTGTCAAACCTACTGCCATACTGGTGATTCCCGAAGAAAACGCTATAGCAACATCCATTGGGTCGATTAGCTCTCCACCGCCCACCATTCCAACCTCCTGCACACTTAACTCTCTCATCACACTTACTCCCTGTGTATTAATGAAGCCTGCAATAGTGGTATAGACTAGCCAGCAGCACATTGCCCAAAAAAAATCACAACTCAGGCCAAGACAATGCCAAATCTGCTTCCGACATCTGCGCTGTTCCTGCTACTGACAACCAGCACCCTGGTCGTCGCCCAGCCGTCCGACAACACTGATTTTGACCTACAGGCCCACCGCGGCGGTCTGGGGCTGGTGACCGAAAGCACGCTGCAGGCTTTTGCTAATGCGCTTGAGCTGGGTGTCAGCACGCTCGAGCTGGATACTCAGGTAACGGCCGACGGTTATGTGGTTGTCACTCATGATCGTCAGGTGCTGCCACACCGATGCCTGGATACTGCCCCTGCCACAGCTGACGATCCGCAGTTTCCATACGTAGGCAAATACATCAACGACCTGAGCTGGTCTCAGGTCAGAACACTGGATTGTGGCTCACAGCGGGCATCTGCCCATGCCAGTCAACAGACGGTGCCTGGTGCGCGGCTGGTTCTGCTCAGCGAAGTCTTCGATCTGGTCAAGCGTCATCGCGCCTTCGATGTCATGTTGAACATCGAGACCAAGGTCGAGGCTGGTGCACCTGAGGAAACAGCGCCACGTGAGGTCTTCGTGCAGGCAGTCATTGACCAGATCTACGAGCACGATATGCAGCACCAGGTCAGCATCCAGAGTTTTGACTGGGGCGCCCTGATGCATGTGCGTGAGTTGGCTCCTGAGTTGCCCATTATTGCATTGTCCAATGCGCAGTCGTTCCTGCAGTGCGGTATGCCCGGTGCCTCGCCTTGGACTGGCGGCATCGACATGGACGATTTTGACTGCGATCTGCCAGCCGCCGCCGCGTCGTTTGGCGCTGACGCAATCTCTCCTGTGCACGGGCTCCCGCAGGATGCCAGCGTGACAGACGCCAACTACCAGGCTTTCACCACGCCAGAGATGGTTACACAGGCGCAGACCCTGGGCTTAAGGGTGATCCCCTGGACCATTAATGACACGGCCACCATGGCACATCTGATAAGCATTGGCGTTGACGGCATCATCACTGATTACCCCGATCGTTTGCGCACCATCCTGGCCACTGAAAATCTTCCACTTCCTGCACCACAGGCGGCTGTTGAACCAGAAACCAGCGACCTTGGCGAGCAATCCATTCTGAGCCTGCAACAACAGATGGCAACTGGCACGCTCAGCGCGGAACAGCTTACCCGGCACATGCTGGGCAGAATCAGTCGGTACGATGATCAGGGACCGGCGCTGAACACAGTCATCACACTGAACCCGGACGCTGTTGCGCAGGCCCGGCTACTGGACGAAGAACGTCAGTTCAGTGGACCGCGCAGCCTGCTGCACGGAATACCGGTTTTCTTGAAGGACAACTACAACACAACGGATATGCCAACGACCGGCGCATCGCGCGCACTGGCTGACTTTACGCCCAGTGCGGAGGCCACGCAGGTCAGGCTGCTGCGGGAAGCGGGCGCGGTGATACTGGGCAAAACCAATCTGCATGAGTTTGCCTACGGCATTACTTCCATCAGCTCGCTGGGAGGACAGTCACGCAACCCTTACGATCCATCAAGAGTGCCAGGTGGCTCCAGCGGCGGCTCGGCTGCGGCTGTGGCTGCCGGTTTCGCCACCATCGCAACCGCATCGGATACCTGTGGCTCAATCCGTATCCCTGCGGCCTTTAACAATCTGGCAGGGCTTCGTCCGAGCAAAGGCCTGAGCAGCATTTACGGCATCATGCCGCTGGCCAGTACGCCTGATGTTGGTGGTCCGCTGGCTCGCCATATCGAAGATCTGGCCATCGTATTGGATCTGACCACGGGTTACGATCCGCTAGATGAGGCAACCACGGTCATGCTGAGCCGCAGTCGTCAGCAGTTCCAGCGTCACCTGCAGACAGCAGATATCGAGGGGCTGCGTGTTGGCCGTCTGAGCAATTATATGGATAGCGCGACTCCCGAAGTTGCACGGATGATGGCGCAGGCTTTCAGCGAGTTTGACCGACTGGGTGCGGAGATAATTGATATTTCGATTGAAGGCATGTCTGCCCTGATCAGTGCCTCAGGCTTGATTGGTCACGAATTCGAAGCTGACCTGAACCACTACCTCCAGACCTTTGGCAGTGTGCGCTACCCGACCTTGCAAAGCATTGTGGACAGTGGCCTGTATCATGAAGCCGTCGCCACCCTGCTGCAACGAAGCGCCGCCGGCGAACAGGACCCGGAAGCCTACCGCCAGGCTCTGGCAGCTCGTCAGCCCTTACAGGCGGCCATTGATTCCGTGATGGCAATGCATGAACTGGACGTGATTGCCTACCCACCCATTGGCGCACTGCCAGTGCTGACAGGTGAGAGCCAGCCAGGCAACAACTGCAGCCTCAGCGCCAATGCGGGCTACCCGGCACTTTCTGTGCCGGTCGGATTTTCTGCGGATGGCCTGCCGATGGGAATCGAGCTGCTGGGCGGCTATATGAGCGATGTACGTCTGCTGTCGATTGGCCACGCCATCGAGCAGGCGTGGCCACAGCGCCGCGCGCCAACATTAGACCAGTGACAACTGAATATTGAATGTCGTGCCGAGGCTTTCATCCGAGGTGACGGACATATGGCCCCGATGATGCTCAGTAACAATAAAGTACGGATACGAGAGGCGCTGTTCAACCGGGCACGCCTCTGCGCCATCGGCGGACGCGAAGAAGGGCTCAAAAATGCAAACCTGAGCCTGCTCGCTCAGCACCTGTCCTTTGTGCTCTATCTTGATCCATATCGAATCAAAAAACTTGCCGATACCGATCTTGATCTGGGGGCGCTGCCCCTCCGCCAGTGAGTCGGTTTTCAGCGCATAGAAGGCACTGCGCAGCACACGCAGGAAGACCTGCTGCAACTCATTTGGATAACAGGCAATTTCCGGTACGTCACTGCCATAGTCGCGTCGAATATCGACATCTGTAAAGTCCAGCCCGTCAACGTCTACCAGTAGTTTTGATGCCAGTTCTATGCTGCGTTCGACGATATCAGGGATCGCAGCGGTCTGTTTGACATCACGGTGACCACGCGACAGATCCAGCAGGTTCTGGACGATAGTATTGGCCTGCCGTGCACTCTGACCAACGACATCAACTTCGCGCAACAGGAAGGTTTTTACATCGCCCAGGTCGCTGCTATCAAGGCGCTCGCGCGAGCGGTCCACGCGCTGCAGTATGGCGTCAATCGGCCTGCTGATATCGTAGGCCATTGCCGATGCAAGTTCTCCCAGTGCCGAGAGCTTGTCCCGCTCGGCAACTTTGTTTTCGGCGTTCACCTGCTTGGTGACGTCGGAAATCAGGATCACGATGCCCGTCTCGTCATTGTGCTTGAGACGGTACAGCGTAATGTCATAGGTGTACTGGCCGCGCTGGCTGTGCTTGAGCTGCAGTGTCTCGCCACGCTCAAGCACGTCATTGACCTGTTCTTCCGTCAGGGTGATTCCAGGATAGGCCTGCCACAGGTTTTCACCCACCACATCCGCGTAGGGCCGGCCAGTAAACTCTTCTGCCGTTTTATTCCATTGGGTGACTTTGAGCTTGTCATTGATACCAACCAGCATCACCGGCATCGAGTTGACGATGCTGGCGATGTAGGCTTCTCGCTTGCGAAGCTGTTCGGCAGTTTCCTGCAACACCTGGGTGCGCTGCGCAACCCGCTCCTCGAGCGTGGCCTTGATCTCGGTCAGCGCCCGGTTGGAGCGTCGCGCCCTCAGGTGAGCTCGAATCAAAAACCCCATGACAATCAAGAGGATGATGATCAGCAGGCTGGCACTGGTGTTGGCAATGTATTGCCAGTTGGTGCGCCCGTCCTCATAGCGAAATACCGCGAAGATATCAGCGTATGCGCTGACACTGACGCTCAACAATGCAAATAGGCCCAGTACCCGCTTCATGCAATCATTCCTACCAATCATGCAGACTTGAAAGGCGCAGATTATATCACGTATGTACGTCAGCGCTCAGCGCCCACCAAGTACGGCATCAATATCAGCAGCGTCATGACGTTCACGCAGCTGGTTTTCCTCTTTGCCCCAGGTTGTATTTACGATACGTCCGCGTCGCACGGCTGGTCGTTCAGCGATCTCATTGGCCCAACGCAATACGTGTGTATAGGAGTGTGCCTCCAGGAACTCGGCAGCATTGTAGACTTTGTTAAGCACCAAAGCGCCATACCAGGGCCAGATGGCAATATCAGCAATGGTATAGCTGTCACCTGCAATAAAGCGATTGTCTTTCAACTGGCGATTGAGGACATCCAACTGTCTTTTGATCTCCATCGTGAAACGATCAATCGGATACTGCCACTGCTCGGGAGCGTAGCAGTAAAAATGTCCGAATCCTCCACCCAGATAAGGCGCGGACCCCATCTGCCAGAACAGCCAGTTAAGCGTTTCGGTCCGTGCAGCCGGCTCTGAGGGCAATAATTCACCAAACTTTTCCGCCAGATAGAGCAGGATGGAACCTGACTCAAAAACGCGCTGTGCGGGCTGTGCACTGGTGTCCAGCAACGCCGGTATTTTGGAGTTTGGGTTAATCCCCACAAACCCGCTGCCGAACTGATCTCCCTCGGTGATGTTGATCAGAAAGGCGTCATATTCCGCGCCAGCATGGCCCAGTGCCAACAGCTCCTCCAGCATGATCGTTGCTTTGACGCCATTGGGTGTACCCAGCGAGTACAGCTGCAACGGATGTTTACCAATTGGCAATGGTTTTTCATGTGTCGCGCCGGCTATTGGCCGGTTGATGCTGGTGAACCGGCCGCCACTCTGTTTGTCCCATTTCCATACAGCTGGTGGCGTGTAACTTGCCGGGTTGTTTTTAGATGGCATAACAGACTCCTTACTTTTTCCCTAACCGGATTACAACAGTGTATGCGTTGTAAAACAATCACTGATGAATACATAACGTTACGCACCGGTTTTCAGCCTGGACTGGACAATTGCACAAAATCGGTGAAGAATGAGTTTAGAGACACGCTGGATTGATTAAACCAATTACAATATTACTATCTGAGCGGGTGTCCTGATTGTCATGATGACGCACGACCAAAGTCAGCTCGATACCGACCAGCAGGCATTGCTGGATCTGGTGGCAGAAGTACTGCCCTCTACTGTCTGGATAGCAAGCGCAGACGGCAAGATCTCCTACATCTCTTCTGATATCAGCGACAAGACCGGCGAACCACCTTCTGTCCTGCTGGGAGATGGGTGGACTCGAACAATTCACCCAGATGACCTGAATGACATTCTTATCAAGTGGCACGCCAGCGTGCAGAGCGGCGCGCCATACGATACTCGGTTTCGCCTCCTGTCTGTCAACTCAGGTGATTATGAATGGCATGAGGCACATGCCCGTGCACAGCGTGATACAACAGGCACCATTATTCGATGGGTCGGCACCACCACAAACACGCACGCTCGCGTTTCAGCCGAAACACGACTGACATTAGATAGGGAAATCGGAGAACTGGAGGCGCGGGTACTTGCGAAAATCAGCCGTGATGATCCGCTTAACGACATTCTGGATGAGATTACCCTCGCCGTTGATCACACAATGTCAGGTGCTCGCTCCTCCATACTGCTGGTCGCGGACGGTTACATCACGCAGTGTTCCGCCCCCGCCCTGCCCAAAGCCTTGTGTCAGGAACTCATTGGGCTGGAAATTGGTGAGTCCGTCGGATCCTGTGGCACTGCCGCCTACAGACGCGAGACTGTCATTGTAACGGATATTCGAACGGATCCGCTCTGGACGAACTACCAGCACATGATTGAGGGCACCCCCCTGAGGGCATGCTGGTCTGTGCCAGTGCTCGATACAGAAGGCAAATGTATCGCCACCTTTGCCGTCTATTTTGACTCCCCAAGGTCGCCAGCCTATGAAGAACTGAAGACTATCGAACGCATAGCGAAATTCGTCCGACTTGCAATCGAGCGCAGCCAGCAACACCAGGCACTGAAGCTTCAAGAAGAGCGACTTAAAATTATTACACAAGGCACCCATGATATCGTCTGGGATTGGGATATCGTGAATGACTCCCTGTGGTGGAGTGACGGCATCAAGGTCCAATTCGGATACGATCCGGCTGAACTGACAGCAAGCTCCGACGCCTGGCTGAAACTGATTCATCCCGATGACCTGCAGCAGCTCCAAATCAGCGTACAACGCGCGTTTGATGGCGACCTGGATCACTGGCAGGGCGAATATCGCATGCGACACAAAGATGGCAAGTACCGGTACGTGCTGGACCGAGGCCATATCATCAGAGATCAGACGGGCAAACCAATCCGTGCGATTGGTTCACTAATCGATATTAGTGAACGCAGGGCCATGGAGGAGAAACTACATCATGCCCAACGGCTTGATTCGATCGGCAAACTGACGGGCGGTATTGCCCATGATTTCAATAATCTTTTGACTGTCATCCTTGGTAACTCAGAGTTACTGGCAATGGAGCTGACATCCAATCCTTCACTCTTGGCGCTGGCTGAGATTACACAAACTGCTGCGACACGCGGCGCGGAGTTGACCAACAGATTACTTGCATTTGCAAGGCGTCAGCCACTTGACCCAAGCGTAACGGACATCAATCGCCTGGTCAGCAACTTTGAACCGCTATTAAGGCGGACTCTCGGCGAAAGTATTGAGATTGAAGTCGTTCAACGTGCCGGCCTTTGGCGCGCCATGGTTGATTCATCTCAACTTGAAAACGCCATTCTTAACCTTGCCATCAATGCCCGGGATGCCATGCCGGCGGGCGGCCGCTTAACCATAGAGACTGCGAATGTCGCCGTCGATGACCACTATGCTGATCTGAACGACTTGAATGCAGGCCAATACGTGCAGCTCGCCATCTCCGACACAGGCGCGGGGATGGATGCCGACACGACCGCCCATGCCTTTGATCCCTTCTTTACAACGAAAGCCACAGGCAAGGGTAGTGGCCTTGGTCTTGCCATGGTGTATGGGTTTGTCCGGCAGTCGAATGGCCATGCCAGGATCTATTCTGAACCTGGGCACGGTACAACTGTAAAGTTGTACCTGCCCCGCTCGTATGAAATTGACCATGACGACGCAGCGGTTTCAAACACATCCGGCATCATTACCGGACATGAGAAAATATTGTTGGTGGAAGACAACGACCTGGTTCGTCGTCACGTGGAAGGCTTGCTGAAATCGTTGGGCTACAGCGTCTTAAGCGCCAGCAATGGCGCAGATGCAATCGTGATACTGGAGCAGGATTCGAGTATCGACATGATATTAACTGACGTCGTCATGCCAGGTGGCATAAGCGGCAAGGTGCTGGCCGACAGGGCCCAGGCCATACGACCGGGTCTGCCAGTTCTGTTTACGTCGGGGTATACCGAGAATGCCATTGTTCACCACGGTCGTCTGGACCCTGGCGTGCAACTGCTACAAAAACCCTTTCGCCGCCAGGAGCTTGCGAGCAAAGTTCGACGCGTGCTCTCCAGCGGCAATCGTTGACTCTTACCAAAGGCTGCGTTTGGTCAGTTGCAGATTGGTTCTCGAACCGTCCGGCTGCTCGATGTGAATGGTGAACGTGTCGCCATCCAGTGTATAACCCAGCGAGCGCATGCCGGTCTCACCGACATTGTTGAAATGCACATGATTGTCCATGATCATGGCCAGCTCCATTTTCATGGGCTCGGGCGTACGAGGCTGAAAGCCCGGATTGAACTGCTGCAAATGTAATACCAGCGAGCCATCTACTTCTTCAATGGTGATCATCTCGAACATGCTGGTGCCATTGGGACCAGTCATACGGACCATTGCGGCGATGGAGCCACCTTCAGCGCCAATCCAGTTCTCTTCCAGCACATTCGGGCCCAGCTGACCGGCATAGTTGCCCGTCATCCAGTCCAGGTCTTCGATTGTCGCCGCAGGTGGCTGTGCCAGGGCAAAACTCGCGCCCAGCCCCAGAATAGCCGCTGCACACCAGGACGTCAGTTGGGTGATTTTCATGTTGATCTCCATTCGGTTGTTGTTACTGTGCTCAAATCGTATCCGATACGCTCAGCGTTTGACAGTCCACAAGTCACTAATGCCATAATCGGACGCTTGGATGATGATCAACATGGTGGAACAACAATGAAATATCGTTATATAGGCAACAGTGGATTGCGTGTCAGCCCCATTTGCATGGGCACCATGAGTTTTGGCAGCTGGAGCGACGAAGCAGAATCTTTTCGTATCCTGGACAAGGCGTACGAGCGTGGTATCAATTTCTACGATACCGCCGAGGTCTATCCAGTACCGCCGCGCAAGGAGACCGTTGGCGACACCGAGACCATTTTTGGCAAATGGATCAAGACCCGCAACCGCGATTCCCTGATCATCGCGACCAAAGTCGCCGGCGCCGCTTCTGGCTGGTTTGTGCCGCCAATCCGCCACGGCCTGACGGCCATTGATCGTCATCACATTGAGCGCGCCGTTGAAGGCAGCCTGAAACGCATGGGCATTGATTACATTGATCTCTACCAGGTGCACTGGCCCGATACCGTGGTACCGATTGAGGAATCCATGGCGGCACTGGATCGGTTGGTAGAATCGGGCAAGGTCCGCTATCTGGGCACATCGAACGAAAACGCCTATGGACTTACCAAAGCCAATACAGTGGCCCACTACGAAGGTCTGGCGCGCTTCCAGTCAATACAGAACAACTTTTCCTTGCTGCATCGCCGCTTTCTGGATGAGCTCGCCACCGTCTGCCGTCGCGAAAAAGTATCGCTGCTGCCCTACTCGCCCATTGGGGGCGGTGTGCTCAGCGGCAAGTACAATACTGACAATTATCCGGAAGTGGCTCGTTTCAGCGAGTATCTCAAGCTGGAAAACCCGCGCCAGCGTGCCATGGCTGACCGCTTCCTGAATCCCGGTACGCTGGCCGCCACGGCCCGCTATATAGAGATTGCCAAAGAAGCTGGTATCACACCAACCACATTGGCGACTGCCTGGAGCATGAACTTTGATTTCGTGGCATCCACCATCATTGGTGCGCGCACCGCAGATCAGCTTGGTGACTCACTGGCGGCACTGGATGTGACCTTGAGCGAAGAAACGCTCAAGGCCTGCGACCAGGTCCATAAAGATATCCCCTACCCCATGGGCTGAGGATATAACACCGTCACGGACGCGAGCAGGCCGGCAGGCCCTCGCGATCCGGCGTCGTGAATGCACATCCATAGCTGTCCTGCGCGACGGCCTCAGGATCAAGCACCACATCACCGGCGGGTTTGGGCCCACCATTGACCCAGATCAGCCAGTCGCTCAGCGCAGTGCGAATTTCGTCAGCCGAGAAATCGCAGTGACCGGGCGCCCGGATCGCGCGCTGCACCAGCAGCTCATCATTGCCATTACGAATCGCACCCTGCCGGTAGAGCTGCTGGTGCCGAAACGGCACATAGAAATCACCCAGGGTATGCAGTGTCAGCACCGGGACTGAAAAGTCGCCGTGTATCTCCGGCAGCCAGCGCACGCCATCATTGCGGATGGCATTGACACCGCGGGCAGCCTCTTCCCGCATCATGATGTCATTGAATGACACTTCCATTTCGGTCGGACTTGTATTGTCAGTCCAGCGATAAACACGATCGGCGTTATCGTAAACATTGCGATCGAGAATCCCGCGCACAGAGCCGTCATCCCCTCCGCTGCCCATGACAGTGTATTGATAGCGGGACTGGAAGCCGTACTCAAAGATGGGCCGGTCACCGCCTGTCAGATTCATGGCCATGGCCATCAGGCGCTCACCATTGATATTGGCTGGCTCCCAGGTGGACTGGCCAGTGGCCGGATCAATCACGAACAGATTGCGGACTACCGGACCAGGGGCATCGGGCGTGCCAACCAGCTGTGGGAACTCTGAATATGGCAGATAACTAAATCCGGCCAACGTCATGGCCAGTCGATTGTAGTCCCCCAGCCATTGAAACTGGTTCTGTTCCGCCTGACAGAATGGTGCGGCACCGGCATAGGGCACCGGATACAGGGTGCGCTGCATATTTTCCCGCTCTACAGCGGCAGCAGCCGTATGTCCGCCCAGCGACGTGCCGGAAATCAGGTACTGAGCGGGCTCGGCAAGCTGCTGTTGCCAGTCGCGCTGCAGATAGCTGGTAAGCTCACGCGCCAGCTTGTTGGTATCTTCAATACCGGCGCGTACATCATAATAGTTGGCCGAGTAGGATGAAGCGGCCCAGGCATAACCAGCCGCCAGCACTGCCTCGCGAAACGCGGCAGGTGGCAAGGATGGCGCCAGCTCAGCCCCCGTCCCACGATACCCGTGGGTGTACATGACCAGACCGTCGCCGTCCCAGCCAGCGGGGAACTCTGCGGTGTAAACAGCGGAACCCTGCAAACCCTCATAGGTGCCATAAAACGCCCGTGCGCCGGGCTGCGCATTAAAGGCCAGCTCAGCCATTGGCGCGAATGTCCGTGCATCATGCTCTCTCTGCCCGGTCATGCCGCCGCCTGCACAGGCGGTCAGAATCGTGGCACTGACAGCCATGGCCAGCAGTTGAGATTTACGGTTGGTTGTGCCATTGAGGGTCATGTCGTAGTTCCTGTCTGAGGCTAGCCGGGGGCTGACATTCGAGGTTCATCGCTCCGGGCAAGCATTATTATTGTGGATGCGGGACAGTATATGGCTCGCCCCGTCAAATTGCCAATTGGCCCAGCGTCATACGTGACTAAGGGCATGTTTGCATGGGCGACGCTTCGGGTTATGATGCTCGACCTGACTGAGTGACCTGAGCATCAATGCTGATTCAACTGTACCGCCACATCCAGCGCAATATCAAAGAAGACGGCCTGATCGTAAGCAGTTCCCGATTTCTGGTATCGGCCATGCTGAAGCGGGTGGATTTCTCCCGTAACCTGCGTATTCTCGAAATTGGCAGTGGCCGTGGCGCCATTACCGATCAGCTGATTCAACGCATGTCGAACGGTTCAAGTCTGGACATCTGTGAAATCAAGTCTGAGTACAACGACTCGATTCACCGCCTGATGGCATCCCACCCGGATAAACAGGTCGCTCTCTATAACAGCTGTGTGACCCAGCTGCTGACCCGCCCCGGCCACTATGACGTGATCATTTCCTCATTGCCATTGAAGAATTTTGAGGATGCAGCCAGCGCCAACGCCTTCCTGTACCAGATACTGAATGCTGTGCAGTATGGTCTCAGGGAAGGCGGCCTGTACCTGCAATATCAATACTTCAAGAGCAACCAGAGCGATATCGAGCAGGTTTTTGGCAAATCGATGGATGATGTCAGCTTCGTGCCTCTGAATATCCTGCCAGCTTTTGTGTATCAAATGTCCAAGCCAGCAGCCATGGCAACGCCGGCTGTACTCGATCGGGCGCCTCTTAATGAAAGCTCGTGAGTCATGAAACCGTGCAGGCATCCGTCCCACTGAAAGCCAACAACGACCAAGCGGATCGCTGAAACTCCATGGAAAAAGAAAAACTTGAACACCTGAACTTTTTTGGCCTGTACACCTGGCTGGGACTGGTGACGATCTGCCTGTCACTGTACTTCTTTCGACCCGACCTGTTTGAACCCCAGTTTATCCGTCAGTTCTTCAGTGAAAATCTGGTCAGTGGACTGTTTATTTATTTCGTGATCTCTACACTGCGCGGCTTTACGCTGATCCCCTCCACGCCAATTGTGCTGGCGGGCATCCTGGTATTTCCGCCCCTGCCGCTATGGCTGGTCAATCAGCTTGCCGTATACACATCGTCTGCAATTGTGTACTACATGGCACGACATTTACGATTCGATCGCTACTTTCATGCGCATTATCCGAAACAGGTCGCTCAGCTGAGCGGGCTCCTCAAGAAAGCAGAGCTGACGGTGATCTCCACCTGGGGGTTCCTGCCGTTTGTGCCCAGCGACATGATTGTTTATGTGTGCAGTGTTCTGCGCGTCAGTGTCTGGAAAACCCTGTTCGGCATTTCGATCGGGGAAGGTGTTATCTGCGCCATTTACATTTTTGGCGGTGCCTACAGCCTGAATGCTATTCTGCAGTACTTTGCCGGGTGACCTGCGCGGCGGCACCGCCGCGCGCTCAGTCCTTGAAATACACCATTTGATGAGATGTGGCCAGCAGCTCACCTTCTGGTGACCAGACCTCTGCGCTTTGATCGAAGAACCCGTCGCGGTAAGCCTGCGCGCGCGCGACACCCAGAAGGTGTCTGCTGCCCACTCGGCCAAGCGTCTGGCTGTCAGCATGAAAGTATGAAGTCAGTGTTACGGTACCGATGGGAGACCAGCGCTGGCGTCGTATCATGACCCTGGGAAAGAACACATCACAGATGGATGCCAGCGCCGGGAAATCCAGTGGCCGCTCTGGCACATCGCGCACCCAGAGTTGAGATGCGCCATTTTCCCTTTCCGGCTCGGTAAACGTTTTCGGAAGTGAATCGTCGCTATAACGCAGATCGTAACGATGCGTGAACTCCGGGCGTTTGTCCCAGTTCATGGCAGCTACCGATTCCGGCGCCGGCGCATCAGGAAACTTCGCATCTGTGCCGGACCACGTCGGGCGACGAATGGCGAACACAGCTGTCGCCATGGCCACCAGTTTGTCGTCCTGAATGGCATTGATAAGCCAATGCTGTGTGGACCTATTGGTACGAACCGGGCGCGCCTCAATACGGAAAGCCCCATCAGCAATCGGTGCAGCAAAGTGCACGGTCTGCGATACGGGTTCACCTAAACGTTCCTCATGCAGCAGAGCCGCATTCAGCAGTTGCGCCGCAGTTATACCGCCAAATGGCCCGACAGCGTTGGCGTAGCTCGGATGTGTCCTGGCGGCAAACATGCCCGGCGCCACGGGTTGCATAGCTATAGCTTCATCCAGCGGATGCATTCCTGTCTCCTGTTTCCCTGTGACCTTGTATCACGTGCACGCGATTACATATGAGCGTCCGACCAGCCCTCTGCAATCATTTCACGTATAACTTCAATGGCTTCCCGGTCATTCTGCACGTAGGCCGATTTCAGAAATTCGTCGGCATCCACACCACTATCGGCACCACTGATGGAGTCGCGCCGGTAACGGAATCGCACCAATAGCTCACCGGCGCCCGCCGACTCAATGCGCGTTACACTCTCGGCATGCATGGGTTGATTGCGACCGTCGATCAGCGTTCTGATCTCCCGGTCTTCGATGACAGTAACCACATCGGTAAACTCCAGTTCACCGGCAAAGATCCGGCGCGTAAACCCCTCAGCATGTTCATCAACAAGTCGACACTTGATGGCCGGATTGAAGTGGCCCGGATAACGTGCGCGAAACAGCAAACCCTTCCATAAGGACTCACGGGAAATTCGCTGATGATCAGGCTGCCCTTTCTCATTAATGACAATGGTATGTTCGAAATCCAGCACCTGGGCCCCCTTTGACTTGATCGAATGGCAATAATACACAATCAGGCCTGAGCGAGCCCGCTTTCAGCCCTGTCATTTGCAATCCATCAGCCCACGGCTTGGCAGCCGCCACCTTGCCCGCGTATTATCCATGGCCTGCCTATAGCACGGTTGATGACCCTGCATGACGTAACAGGAGTAAATACCCATGGCCATCTGGAAGCGCACACCGTCACTGGAACGGCTTGCCGAGAACGCTAAAAACACCGCTGTCGCCCACCTTGGCATAGAAATTACAGAGATTGGCGATGATTTTCTGACCGGGCGTATGCCCGTTGACCATCGCACAGTGCAACCACATCGTATTCTTCACGGTGGCGCCTCGGTGCTGTTTGCCGAAACGCTGGGCAGCATGGCCGCGAATCTGTGCCTTGGCTCTGAGACTCAGGCAGCGGTTGGTCTCGACATCAATGCCAACCATCTCCGCCCTGTCAGCAGCGGCTGGGTGTATGGCACGGCCCGCCCGGTTCATATCGGAGCCACCACACAGGTGTGGGAAATCAAGATCAGTAATGAAGCAGGCAAGGCAGTGTGCATTTCGCGCCTGACCATGGCAGTAATCAAGGCACGTTAGAACCAATTCGGGATTGAATACACCCACCCCCTCGGTTATTGTTTGGCAGCGGCCTAACAATAACACAGGGTACTTAGATGGAAGCTCTCGTCAACACGATCAATAATATCGTCTGGAGTCCGGCACTGGTGTTCCTGTGCCTGGGTGCCGGTCTCTTCTACTCCATCCTCACTCGCTTCGCCCAGCTTCGACATTTCAAAGAGATGTGGCGCCTGCTGTTTCAGGGCAGTGAATCAGCCGAGGGCATTTCATCTTTCCAGGCGTTGGCGGTTTCCCTGTCGGGTCGTGTTGGCGTCGGCAACATTGCAGGCGTCGCGGCAGCCATAGGATTCGGCGGGCCCGGCGCTGTTTTCTGGATGTGGGTCGTGGCATTCCTTGGGGCGAGCACAGCCTATGCAGAATCCACATTGGGCCAGCTCTATAAAGTCGAGGAAGATGGCCAGTATCGGGGTGGCCCTGCCTATTACTTCGAGCGATGTCTTGGACAGCGCTGGCTGGCCGTCCTGTTTGCAATTGCCGCCATTGTGGCCTGTGGTGTGTTTCTGCCGGGTGTTCAGGCCAATGCCGTCGGCAATGCCGTCACTCAGGTTTTTGGCGAGGGCAACATTGTTTCGACCCAGTTTGGCGACGTTGGCACCAACAAACTGGTGGCGTTGGCAGTCATCCTGATGATCCTGGCATTTATCATTTTTGGCGGCATCAAGCGTATTGCCCATTTTACCCAGATCGTTGTTCCGTTCATGGCGCTGGGTTACATCATCATGGCGCTAATCATCGTGTTCATCAATTTTGACCAGATTCCGGGTGTATTTGCGCTGATCGTGGGCGATGCGTTTACTGCCCAGGCCGGTTTTGGCGCGGCAATAGGCTGGGGCGTGAGACGCGGCATCTATTCAAATGAGGCTGGCCAGGGAACCGGGCCGCATGCTGCCTCTGCAGCTGAAGTCGACCACCCGGCCCAACAGGGCCTGGTGCAGGCTTTCTCCGTATATGTCGACACGCTGTTTGTCTGCTCGGCAACCGCATTCATGATCCTGATCACTGAACAATACAATATTCAGGGCACCCTGGAAGCCGGTCAGTTTGTCCTGCAGAATGTGCCTGCTGACACCGAGATAGCCTCTGCCGCCTTTACACAGATGGCGCTGTTCAGTGTGTTTGGTAACTTTGGCCCCGTCTTTGTGGGCATTTCCCTGTTCTTCTTTGCCTTCACCACCATACTCGCCTACTACTACATCGCCGAGACGAATGCAGCCTACCTTAATCGCTATTTCAAGGCCCGCATCCCGCTGGTTCTGGTCAAAGTTGTGATCATGATGATGGTCAGCTATGGCATGGTGAACAGTGCAGGTTATATCTGGATGATTGGTGACATTGGCGTGGGCCTGATGGCCTGGATTAATATCGTTGGCATCCTGGCCATCTTTTTTGTGTCAGGGCCTGCCATGGCATGCCTCAAGGACTATGAGGAGCAGCGCGCTGCTGGCGGCCCCATTCATTTCGACCCCAGAAAGCTTGGCATCAAGAACGCGACTTTCTGGGAGCAGCGCATGGACAAGCAGGTAAAGCAGGCTGAAGAACAGGCTGATGGTGAGACCCGGCACTGATTTAGCATCAGTGCCTTATGCCGGAGCTTAGCTCAGATAACTGGCAATGCCATTGAGCAGCATCTGCACCGATACAGAAATGAGGATCATGCCCATCAGGCGCTCGATGGCCTTCAAACCACGGGCGCCCAGCACCTTGTAAAGTCGCTGCGACATCATCAGGATGATGGCCGTGACAGTCCACGCGCCACCCAGCGCGATCAGCCAGTCAACACTGCGGTCGGGGCCGGATTCGGCGAGTAGAATGAGCGTAGCAAGCACCGATGGGCCAGCAATCAGGGGAACCGCGAGTGGCACGACCAATGGTTCGCCATCATCGTCATCGGAGCCCATGACACCGCCCCGCGACGGGAAAATCATACGTACGGCAATGATCATCAGTACCAGACCGCCGCCGATGGAAACGGCCTCGCGTGACAGGGCCAGCAAATGCAGAATGCCTGGCCCCATGAATAGAAACAACAGCATAAGCCCCAGGGCGATCAGCAGCTCGCGCAGCAGGACTCGCCTGCGACGTTGCTCAGGCACCCTCGACAGCACGCTGAGGAATATGGGTATATTGCCCAGAGGATCCATAATCAGAAACAGAGTGACAGCAGCAGCGAACGTTTCCATGTACAAGATCACTATGTGTGTAGTGGCTGAAACCGTTATCTTACGCCGGTCTGTAAAAAATTCCCACGGATTTTATGATTACTGCTACCATACCGCCTCATCAGACATGGCTGGCGGATACGTATGCCTGCGCTTTTCAGGGACTGGAGACATTGCGACCACTGGTAGTTGACCTCGACGGCACGCTGATTCATACCGATATGTTGCACGAATCAGCATTGAAGGTGTTCCGGGAATCACCCTGGAGCGCCTTGCTGCTGCCTGTCTGGTTGCTGCAGGGAAAAGCCGTCTTGAAACAACGACTGGCGCAGCGCACCGCGTTCAACGCTGGCGTCCTGCCCTATAACCAGACGCTGATTGACTGGTTGCGCGAACAAAAGCAGCTGGGTCGTGAGATCGTGCTGTGCACCGCATCCGACCAGCGTTTCGCAGAGGCTATCGCTGAGCAGCTGGGGCTGTTCGACAGCGTGCTGGCCAGCGATGGTCAGACAAACCTGTCGGGGCGACAAAAAGCTCAGGCACTGGTTGATCGCTATGGCGAACAGGGATTTGACTATGCAGGCAATTCAACCAAAGACCTGCCTGTCTGGGCCAGCGCGCATCAGGCTGTTGTGGTGAATGCCTCCACGGCAGTCACCGAACGCGCCCAACAGTGTGCGCGCGTAGAGACGGTATTCCCTCCTGCACCCACCGGTATCATGGCCTGGTTGAAAGTAGTTCGTGCTCACCAGTGGCTGAAAAACCTTCTGCTATTTTTTCCGGCTATCGCCGCACACGACCTCAACGACCCGGCGATTCTGGGAGTCCTGGCTTTGGCGTTCTGCTCATTCAGCCTCTGTGCGTCAGCGGTTTACATTACCAATGACCTGACTGACCTGGAGAGTGATCGCCTGCATCCACGCAAGCGCAACCGTCCCTTTGCATCAGGTGCGATTGCAGCCTGGAAAGGTGTGCTGCTGTCACCCATGTTGCTACTCGGCAGCGTTGTGATCGGAAGCCTGGTAAGCATGGAGTTTCTCGGCTGGCTGGCAGTATATTTCCTGCTGACGCTGGCCTACTCATTCGGACTCAAGCGCCTGATGATCGTCGACTGCCTCGTGTTGGCAATGCTGTACACGCTGCGAATTATCGCCGGCGCGGCAGCCTCCGAAAATGCCCTGACCTTCTGGCTGTTGACCGAGTCCGTTTTCCTGTTTTTGTCGCTTGCTTTTGTCAAACGCTATGCGGAACTGAAACTGCAGTCGAAGGCGGGTGCCAGTCAGGCACATGGTCGCGGCTACCTGACCAGCGACGCGCCGCTGATTCAGAACCTCGGGATCAGTGCAGGATTCATTGCGGTGCTGGTACTGGCACTTTACCTGAATAGCGACTCCGTGCTTGGCCTTTACCAGAATACGGCGTTGGTTTGGGCCGCCATCCCTATCCTGCTGTTCTGGATCAGCTGGATGTGGATGCAGGCTAACCGCGGCAATATGAACGACGATCCCCTGGTTTTTGCCGTGAAAGACAAGACAAGTCTGATGGCAGGCGCGGCGTTTGCTCTGGTTCTGGCGCTGGCAACACTGGGGTGGCCATGATAAAACTCAGCTCCTGGGGCCGCCTTAGCCGTCAGCCGCATACCTGTATTGCCTTAAACGACCGCAGCAGCGTGGCAGGCCAGCTTGAACAGTTCCAGCCCGGCATTTGTTATGGCATGGGGCGCAGTTACGGGGATGTGTGCCTGAACAGCGAGGGAATAAGCTGGCAGACTCGCGGTCTGGACCGCCTGATTGAATTCGATGCAGAGACTGGCGTGCTCGTCTGCGAATCAGGAGCCCTGCTAAAGGAAATCCAGGATCTGATGGTACCCCGAGGCTGGATGCTGCCGGTGACACCTGGTACCCAGCTGATCACCGTGGGGGGAGCAATCGCCAATGATGTTCATGGTAAAAACCATCATGTGCACGGCACCTTCGGCGAGCATGTGCAGGAGCTGATTCTGCAGCGCACCGATGGCCAGCTGCTGCGCTGCAGCTCTGCGGAAAATGCCGATATGTTCCGGGCCACCATCGGAGGCCTTGGATTAACGGGCGTCATTCTGCAGGCAAGCCTGAAGCTGCGGCCGGTCGGCTCCGCCTGGCTGGACACAGACACACTGGCTTACCAGTCGCTACCCGAATTTTTTGAACTGTCGCAGGCGTCGGAGGCAGACTGGGAACATACTGTATCCTGGATCGACTGCCTGTCCGGGGACACGCCAAGGGGCATTTTTCTGCGAGCGAACCACCGGGAACAGGTACCCCCTGATCATAAATCACAGTCTTCACGAAAAAAATCAGGCCTGCAGATGCCATTGGTCCCACCAGTGTCTCTGGTCAACCGTCTTAGCCTGCGGCCCTTCAACACTGCCTACTACGCGCTTAACAAACGCAAAGAGGGTGCCGGTATCGCACATTACCAGCCATTTTTTTATCCACTTGATGCAATCGGTCACTGGAACAGAATGTACGGCCCACGCGGCTTCTATCAGTACCAGTGTGTGGTGCCAGAGGACAACATGCATGGAGCGATAGGCGAAATGCTGACTGCCATTGCCCGCAGCGGTCAGGGTTCTTTTCTGGCTGTACTAAAAACATTTGGCAAGCGGCCAGCGGCCGGCCTGCTGAGTTTCCCTATGCCAGGCGCGACACTGGCGCTGGACTTCCCCAATCAGGGGCAAAAAACACTTTCATTGTTTACCAGGCTGGATGACATCGTCAGTCAGGCTGGCGGCCGCCTTTATGCTGCCAAAGACGCACGCATGCCGGCGGATATGTTCCTGCGCGCGTACCCTGCTTTGTCCGAATTCACTAACTACCGAGATCCTGGCATCAGTTCCGACATGTCACGTCGGCTGATGGGCAGTTAAAACAACGGTACGGAGAACTCCACTCATGAGCAGTCCCTCTGCCAATAAAGTACAGCGAATTGTCATCGTCGGCGCCACCTCGGCAATAGCCGAACGTTGCGCCAGATGCTGGGCCGAACAGGGCGCCACGCACTTCTACCTGCTGGCCCGTAATCAGGAGAAGCTGTCGGCAATTGCGGCAGATTTGAAAGTACGACAACCGCAGGCGGAAATCGTCACAGCCGTTGGCGATTTTGTTGACCCTGCAGCCATACAGTCGCAGGTAACTGAAATCATGACGCAGGCGGCAGATATCGTGCTGATTGCGCATGGCAATCTTCCTGACCAGCAGCAGTGCCAGGCCTCACTTTCAGAGACTGCCGAGGCCATACAGATTAATGGCATTTCTCCGGTGTTATTCGCCGAGGCGTTTGCGACATTAATGAGTCAGGCAGATCGTGGCACTCTGGCAGTCATTGGTTCAGTTGCGGGTGACCGGGGACGAAAGTCCAATTATGTTTATGGTTCGGCAAAAGGCCTGGTGACCCGCTATGTGCAGGGTCTGCAACACCGCACTGCCGGCTCCGGGTTTAAAGTGGTGCTGGTAAAACCAGGCCCGACGGACACCCCCATGACTGCGCATCTGAAGCAGAATGGCGCCGCACTGGCCAGCGTAGAGGATGTCGCTGACGACATCGTAAACGGCATAGCAAAAGGCAAACCGGTAATCTACACGCCATCAAAATGGGCGTTGATCATGATGATCATTCGCCATCTGCCACGTTTTATTTTCAACAGAATGGATATCTGATCTCATGCAATTGCAATGGATGCGCCGCAATCTCGCGATGACCGCTGCCTGGTCGTTCGCAATCATTATTGTCCTGCTTGCCGTCATCGGCGCAATTCGTGCGTTTTCGGTAGTGCCGTACTGGGACATGTGGGGTGGCACGCTTGGTTTCTACATCGCCGCTGCGCTGGACGGTAATTCGGCGGCTTGGTGGGCACAACACAATGAGCACCGCATCGTACTGTCGCGACTGTTGTTCTGGCTGGACTATGCCCTGTTCGGCGGGACCAGCGTATTTCTCATCATCATGAACTTCGTGATTGTTGGTCTGGCATTGCTGACCTTTTACCGTATCGTCAGACAACGCATGAGGGATGTGTCTGGCGGCAATCAGTCAGCAGACGTCACGGTATGGGCTGCCATGGCCTTCCTGGTCGCCTGGCTCTACCACTGGATGCAGTGGGAAAATCTGGCCTGGGGATTTCAGAGCCAGTTCTTTCTGGCACAGTTGCTGCCACTGGTCGCTCTTTATTTGTTAAGCGCTGCGCGACAGGCTGACGCGGCGGGGCGCAATCGTTTTGTCCTGGCCTGCATCACTGGGTTTGCGTGTATAGGTACCATGGCAAACGGCGTCATTGCCCTGCCACTGATGACAGTGTATGCCCTGCTCACACGTTTCCCATGGCAGCGCAGTCTGACTCTTGTCCTGCTAACCCTGTTCGCATTATCGCTGTATTTTTATGGCTATAGCTCGCCAGGCAATCATGGGTCGATTCTGGAAACCTTTCTGCGTCAGCCCGATGACCTCGTCTACTATGTTTTACTCTACCTTGGTACGCCGTTCTACTTCTTGACCGGCGGTGATGTCGGCATGCGCTTTGCCGCCGTAGGCACTGCGGTGATGGCGGCACTGACCGTTTACGCTCTGGTTAAAAGTCTGCGCTCTCCGACGCAGAACCTGCTTGCACTGGCGCTGGTGTTTTACATTGCGTACATCGCTGGCACGGCGCTGGGAACCGGTGGTGGTCGACTGGTGTTCGGCGTAGAACAGGCTGCCACTAACCGCTACACCACACCTGCGTTGATGGCATGGGCAGCATTGCTGGTGCTTTTTCTGCCTGCGGTGGAGCGTGCCTGGCGGCAATACCGGCCGGTGGCGCTGATCGCGATAGTCTGCCTCGGCGCAGCCATGCTATGGCGTCAGACACTTGCTCTGCAGCCACAACAGCAAGTGGTATTCAACCGCGAAGTGGCCGCGCTCGCATTGGAACTCAGAGTGAGGGATGAGCAACAGATCAACTCGGTATATGTCATGGACCAGGGATTGTTCAATACCGTTGCAGTCGCTTCGGAATATAATATCGGCATATTTGATCGCTTCCCATGGCGGGATCTGGCACCGCAACTGGGGGATATTGTTCGAGCTGGTGAAGCGGCAAGCTGTCAGGGACATATTGATCAGGTCAGCGCCATTGATGGTGATACCAACTACCTGCGTGTTGACGGCTGGCTCTTCAGCAACACTGAGGACAGCGCGCCTCAACTCATTCAGATACGTAACCCGATCGGAGAAATAAGCGGCTTTGCGCTCACTGGCCAGCCGCGCCCGGACGTCGCCGAAGCAGTTGACGACGACGCTGGACGCTCAGGCTTCCGTGGTTATATTCGCCGTGAATACAGCCAGCCACAAATGATACTCAGTGGTGTTGATGTCGGCTGCGACTTGCAGGTCGACATACCTGCCACTTTGTTAGAGTAAATACAATGACAGCTCAGCCCTCTGAAAAAGACAATTCAGTAAAGTTTGGCACGGAGGCCAGAATAGTGCTCCCCGGCGGCGCCGGCCTGGTCGGCCAGAACCTGGTAGCAAGGCTGCGCGACCAGGGCTTCCACAATATTGTCGTGCTGGACAAACATGAAGCAAATCTGAGCATCCTGCGCCAGGTTCAGCCGGAAATTTGCTGTGAATATGCAGACCTGGCTGAGCCAGGTCCCTGGCAGGAGCACGTTCGCAGCGCAGATGTCGTTGTCATGCTGCAGGCGCAGATCGGTGGGCTGCATTACGACGAATTCATTCGCAATAACGTCACAGCAACCGAGCTGATTCTTGAGTCGATAAAGGACGCTACCGAACAACCCTACCTGGTGCATATCAGCTCTTCGGTAGTCGAGTCGGTAGCCGACGACTTTTATACGCGCAGCAAGCGCGCGCAGGAGCAATTGATTCTCGATAGCGGTATCACTTGTCCCATTTTACGGCCAACACTGATGTTTGGATGGTTTGACCGAAAACACCTGGGCTGGCTCTCACGTTTCATGCAAAAAGTACCGGTTTTCCCTATCCCAAGTCACGGCCGCTATATGCGACAGCCTCTCTACGTTGGCGATTTTTGCGATATCATCATCAGCTGTATTCGCAGCCGCCATGAACAGGGTATCTACAATATTTCCGGGCATGAAAAAATCGACTATATCGACATGATTCGCCTGATAAAGCGGGTTACGGGCAGCAAGACACGCATCATCAAGATCCCCTACCGGCTGTTCTACGCCTTGCTGTGGGTGTGGGCCCTGTTCGATCGCAAACCGCCATTTACTACCCAACAGTTAGAGGCACTGGTCGCCCGGGACGAGTTCGAGGTCATAGACTGGCCTGAACTGTTTGGTGTTCAGTTCACGCCTTTTGCACAGGCACTCGAAGAAACCTTTCACGATTCACGTTACAGCGACATAGTACTGGAGTTTTAAATGCGGATAGCCGTCATTGGCGCCGGCCCGATGGGCCTGGCCGCAGCCTACCAATTGACACGCGACGGCCATCAGGTGGTTGTCTACGAGGCGGATGACCGTCTTGGCGGCATGACGGCGAGTTTCGATTTCTCGGGTCTGAGTATTGAACGTTATTACCACTTTCACTGCACCTCGGACCGCGGCTTTTTGCAGATGCTGGATGAACTCGGCATTGCGTCGTCGATGCGCTGGACTGAAACGCGCATGGGGTACTGGTACGGTGGTTTGTTGCAGGACTGGGGCAACCCGGTGGCCCTGCTCAAATTCAGGGGACTTGGACTGCTCGGCAAACTACGCTACGGGCTGCACGCTTTCGCTTCAACCAAACGTCGTGACTGGCAGCCACTGGATCGTGTCGAGGCCAGTGGCTGGATCAAACGCTGGGTGGGTACGGCGGCCTGGGACGTATTGTGGCGCACACTGTTTGACTACAAGTTTTATCAGTACGCAGACAACCTTTCGGCTGCCTGGATATGGAGCAGAATCAACCGCGTTGGCCGATCACGATACAGCCTGATGCGGGAAAAACTGGGTTATCTGGAGGGTGGATCCGAGACACTGCTGCAGGCGATGGCAGCGGCCATTAAAGCAGCTGGCGGGGAAATCCACCTGTCCTGCCCTGTACAGCAGGTGGTCAGCGCAGACTCCGGTCAGTCGGTCGCAGGGATTCAGCTGACTGGTGACAAATTTGAAGCCTTTGACCGGGTAGTCAGCACCATACCGCTGCCATTTGTGCCAAGGCTGATCCCGGACCTGCCTGCTGAAGTACAACAGCAGTATCAGGCCCTGAACAATATCGCCGTGGTCTGTGTGATCGTCAAACTGGACCAGCCGCTTAGCGACAAGTTCTGGCTGAATATCAACGACCCTGAGATGGACATCCCGGGACTCGTTGAATACAGCAATCTGCGTCCTCTGGATCAGCATGTGGTCTATGTGCCATTTTACCTGCCTGGCGATCATCCCAAGTTTCAGGAGCCAGACAGCAACTTCATAAACAAGGTAAAAAGCTACCTGAGAACAATCAATCCGGGATTAACGGACGACAGCTTTATTGATATACGCGCCAGCCGGTATCGCTACGCGCAGCCAGTCTGTCAGCCGGGTTTCCTGGACAGCCTGCCACCCTACCGCAGCTGCATCGACGGACTGTGGGTAGCAGACACTTCCTACTACTATCCCTACGACCGCGGCATTTCTGAAAGCATAGACTTTGGCCGCAGGCTGGGCCGCGAAGCCGGCAATACCGGGAACAGTCAATGATCAGACAGTTTGCTTCACGTCAATTTCTGATTTTTCTGGCCACCGGCGGCACTGCAGCGCTAGTCAATTTTGTTTCCCGTATCATTTACGACCAGTGGCTTGCATTCTCCACGTCCGTATTACTTGCTTACATGACGGGCATGGTGACTGCCTATGTGCTGGCCCGCGCATTCGTGTTCAAGACCAGCGTTCAACCTCTGTATCGATCGATTGCCTTTTTTGTGCTGGTCAATGTCCTGGCCATTGTGCAGACCTGGGCCATCAGCCTGCTGATGCTCTACCAGGTGCTGCCCGCGTTGCAAATTGACCTGCTCGCGCCAGAGCTGGCGCATGCTACCGGCATCGTGGTGCCTGTATTCACCAGTTACCTCGGGCACAAATACTGGTCATTCCGCTCCGGTTAAAGCTGACAGCCAGCGTCCTTTCAGCATACACTGCAAGGTTCAGTTTTCTGGATTGTTTTGCCAGGTTAGAGCGCTATGTTGTTACCCGTTGTTGCAGTTGTTTCCGGTTTGCTGGTGCTGGTCTGGAGTGCAGACCGCTTTGTTGATGGCGCCGCCAGTGCAGCCAGACATTTCAACGTGCCCGCCCTGCTTATCGGTATCGTCATTATCGGATTCGGTACCTCAGCCCCAGAAATGGTGGTCTCCGCGCTTGCCTCATCGCAAGGTAATCCGGGTATCGCACTGGGTAACGCCTACGGCTCTAATATCACCAACATCGGTCTGATTCTGGGCATCACCGCAGTGCTGGCACCGATTGCTGTAGATTCGCAGGTCCTGCGCCGCACACTGCCTCTGTTGACCATCGTGACCCTGCTGTCTGCTGTGCTGATGCTTGATGACAATATCAGCCGCATTGACGCAATCATCCTGCTGGTGCTGTTTGCCGTTTTGATGGCGCTCACCATCATTCAGGGCATGAAGGATCAAAAACGCCCGGTTCACGATGCCTGGGCGGATGACGTCAGCGAGGCCACTGCCCACCCGATGCCGCTCAAAACGGCCATCATCTGGGTTGTTGTTGGACTCATACTGCTGATTGCCAGCTCCCGACTGCTGGTCTGGGGTGCGGTAACAATCGCGCAGAGTCTTGGTGTCAGCGACCTCATCATCGGCCTGACGATAATCGCCGTGGGTACCTCACTGCCCGAACTGGCCTCATCCATCATCGCCGCTCGTAAAGGCGAACATGACATGGCCGTTGGCAACATCCTCGGATCCAACCTGTTTAACACGCTTGCGGTGGTGGGTATTGCCGGTGCCATCCACCCAATGGCGGTGGGTCACGAGGTGCTGACGCGTGACATGCTGGTCATGGTAGGACTCACCCTGTCACTGTTCGTATTCGGTTTCGGTTTCAAGCGCCGTCAGGGTTGTATCAATCGATGGGAAGGCGCTATTCTTGTGGCGGTTTATCTGATGTACACCGCCTGGCTGGTCCGGACAGCATTTGCCTGACGCGGTGTGTGGTCCTTTTGATCCGGGAACAATAATAAAACATGACACTTCATATCCTGTCGCCAGGATCTCTCCTGCGACCCTTCCTGGCGACCTGCCTGATAGTCATCAGTTCGCTTTTGAATCATACCGCTCTGGCTCAAACACCCTTTACCACTCAGGTAGATGAGGAGCTGCTAAGACAGGTATTCCCGGCTGCCAGCAGCTTTAGCGCAAAAGCAGGTGAACCACCCGTGTTCACCGCTTATGGCACCTCCCAGGGTTCCGAGCCGCCGCCTGTGCTTGGTTATGTCTTCCAGACATCCGACCTGCCACCTGAGGAGATCGGCTTCAGCGCGCCGATTGAGGTGCTGGTGGGTCTGGACAACTCGGCCACAGTGACCGCTATCAAGGTTCTCGACTACCACGAATCATTTCGCTCAAGTCGTGGTGACTTTATGGGAGGGCCGGTTTTCCATGGTCAATTCCGCCAGAAACCACTTAGTGACGACTTCCGCGTGGGGCGGGACATCGACGGCGTTTCCCGGGCAACCATCACTAGCTGGGCAACCACCCGCGGCGTATACAACGCGGCGCGACGTGTGGCCGCCGTTTACCTACCCGACAGTGGTGTGACTGCCCAAGCCGATGACGCCGAGCGAGTGCGCACCATTCTCGAACCGCTGAGCTGGCAGGACATGCTCGACACAGGCCTGATCAGACAGCTTAAGCACGATTACCCCGATGGCACACAACTGACCTTGTCGATGACCTATATGGGCAATGAAGTGCTGGGTGAAATTCTTGTCGGGCTGGATGCCTACTCGACTGCAGAGCGCGCCGCCAGCGCCCGCTTTGACGACGGCCGGCTGTTTCTGGTGGGCATAGCGGGCAATGCATCCGATCCCTTCCGTCAGGAGCGTTTATCCATCACGCAGGGAGATACCGTTTATCCGATGCCGCGACTGCGCACGGTCTATGCCGGCAGTGCGAACGCCGGCAAAATTGCGGAGATGGAGAACGGCACGTTTGCGGTTGCCATGGTGCTGGATCCAGCGATGGATTTCAGCCAACCGTTTACTGTCTACTACGATCCGGAGAATGGACAGCCTCCTGCCAGTGCAGACGTCGAGATTCTGGGCGTTCAGCGCAATCTGGCGCTGGGGCAGGAAGTGCCTGACCCGAACGCGCAGTTGGCAGCAGACTCGGGCAGTGATACCAACTGGGTACGGGTTGCCGGATTGATCGCCATACTCAGCCTGGTCATGCTCACCTTCTGGCGGAAAAGTGCAAAACTGCGCTGGGTCACGCTGTCTGCAACCCTGGTTTATCTTGGCTTTGTTACCGGCGGATTTCTGTCAGTCTCGCATATCACCAATACCATCAACCTTGGTCCATCGATGATTCTCAGCGATACGCCTTTGCTGATCATGGTCCTGTTTACGCTGATCACAACGCTGATATGGGGGCGCATCTTCTGTTCGACGGTCTGCCCATTCGGTGCTTTACAGGATTTTATTACCCGCTTGAGCCCAAAGCGCTGGCAGATTACCGTACCTGCACACATCCATGACAAAGCGATCTATCTGAAATATGCATTCCTTGGCCTTATCGTGGTGATGGCTATCGTGCAGGGCAGCGTCAGCATTTTTCAGTACTTTGAACCCTTCGGCACACTCTTTTTCTACAGCACCTCACTGGTATTGTGGGCGATCCTGATTGCCATCCTGTTGGCCTCAGTTGTGATCAAGCGCTTTTACTGCCGCTACGTATGCCCGCTGGGCGCCGCACTCGGTGTGCTTTCACTGATCAGCCTGAAACGCATCAAACGCGTCCCGCAATGCACAGCCTGCAAAGTCTGCGAACACAGCTGTCCAACCGGAGCGATCCGCAGGGAGGCAATCGATTTCAAGGAGTGCGTGCGCTGTGACGTTTGTGAAGCAAAACTGATTCAACGCGCAGGGGTATGCCGGCACTCAGTTGAGTCGCTGCAGCTGCGTGGCGTGATAGCACGCGGCTGAGCAGCAACGCCTGTGCCGAGGATCTGATCGATAGACGGTGATTCGCAAGGCGACTCACAGCTCATACTGCACGAGCCAAAACAAAACGCCCCCGGATGATTCAGCCATCCGGGGGCGTTTTTCTTGGGTCAGGTCTGTTCAGATCGATGGTCAGCTCCGGTCAGAACGTACCGTTGATCTTGATTGATACAACTCGCGCAGCCTCAAAACAATAGTTCTCAATCTCGCGGATGCTGCCAGTGCTGATGCGTCCATCATAACGGGTACGAATGCGACACTGGTCATTGTTGGTTGCATTGCGCGCGTCGAAGCGGATTCGAATATTGCTGGCTGTGACAAACTCCAGGAATGCGGTAACGTTCGGATCACCATAAACCGACTCGATATTGTCGATATCATAGCGCTTGATATTGCCATCGAGACGATTGTTCCAGTTCAGGCCGTAATTCATGCGCCACTCCGGGATGTCATGACGGAATCCAAGCTGGAATCGACCTCGATCATAGTCCTGGAAGCGACGGGTGATGCCCAGGAACGGATCGGTAATCTCCGAATCCTTGACATTGAACCGGCTGGTGATCATCAGATTTGGCATGTTGATCATGGCCATACGGATACTGGCGTTCAGCTCCATACCCCACATTTCGCCGTCACCGATGTTGCCATTGGCGGACTGCAGGGAACCACCCTGACGTGTCACGTCAACACGCTCAATGACGTCGTAGTGCTCCATGTAGAAAACGCTGCCATCAATTACGCCGAGGTCATTGGGCAGACGGTATTCACCGCCGACGTTGAAATTCCACACCTGCTCCTGACGCAGGTTGGCATTTCCGGCCATGGTGTTAGCATCATCATCGCGAGTGTCACTGGAAGCAACAAAGTCCGAAAAGCTAAGCTGCCGCACCGCTTTAGTAGCCGAAGCACGCAGCTGCATGCCCGGCATGATGTCGAAACGCCAGTCCAGCTTGGGTTTGACAAAGCTGAAATCACGCTGGTTATTTACATCACCAGTCTGGGTTATCTCAGAGGCTTCATAGATAACAGAGGTTTCCAGCGACATGCGCGGACTGATCTGCCAGTTATGAACAACGAAAGGTTCGTAACGGATCTCTTCAACCATAGAGTCGGCATTGCTCACTGCGACTGGCGTCAATCCACCATGACTGGGCGACCCGGCACCTGAGCCAGCAACACCAAGTTTGAGCAGAGAGTCCAGAGTTGTCTGAGCGCGCTCGACACCAAACTCAACATCCTGTGTTTCAGCAACGCCAAGCGAATACGAGGTACGGACAATCTTCTCTTCCAGAGTGGAGTCCGAGCTTACGTAAAGATCTTTCTGCTCGGAGCCATCAGCAGCTACCTGGAATCGCTCACGTTCACTGAACTCATTGCGCTGGTTGGTAATAAAAAGAATCTTGAAACGATGGTCGTTGGCAAGACGTAGTTCATAGTCTCCGCCTATTTCCCAGTTATTGTTCTCGCCGGGCGTCTCTTCCCGCTGCAGATTTGTCTGCGGTGGATTGACAGTCAAATCGGTAATTGAACGATCAACTTCCAGGGTATTATCGAAGTCGGAATACAGCATGTTGAGGCGAGCGCTGCTGTCGGCGTTGATGTCGTACGCCAGGTTAGCCGCGTAGGTATAGGTATACTGATCGCGTGTACGTTCTTCGACAATCCGGTCGTTTGGTGTGAAGTCGCCAAGAATACTTGATTCGCGGCTGGGACGATAATCGTGGCGCGGCTCTGCCTCAGCGCTTAACAGATAATTCAGCCCACCCTGTGTGCCGTTGACAGAGAACTTGCCACCCGGCTGGACATGGTTATCCATGTAACGATCAGTGTTGATTTCGTACGCATAGCTGCGACTCGACAATGCTTCTGTCAGGACAATATTCAGGATCTGGTCGCCACGCACATCCAGCTCGGCGGAGGTACCACGTATCAGTTCGATATGCTGTACTTTGTCGGCAGAAATACGTTGCAACTGGCTGTTGGCCTCGTTGCTCTTGCCTGCCACGCGTTTGCCGTTAATGAGAATCTGATTGCCTCCGCCACCACCCAGGCCACGGCCAGAGTTGTTATTGGCAAAGTTACCGCCTGTCGGTGACCCGATTCCTGGAATACGATTGATCATATCCTGAGCGGTTACTGGAGCCCACTGAGCAAAATACTCTGATGTGTAGACTACCGTGGAATCTTCAGCGCTGGTCTCCTGAGCCTGCAGCAACACAGGTGCTGCAGCCAGCGTGAGGGTGAGTACTACGCGGGGGAATACAGAAAAACGCATTATTACTATCTCATTATTTTTTAGTTATTGGTTGGTTAAAAACCCGGTAACTTAAGCAATATGGCTGCCTCTGGCAATCAATTTGTATCGGCAAGTTGCGCCAATGTGTTACAATCTTCGATCGTCGATTTAACTGCACAGCGGGCAATCATTGCCTGACTCGATTGATGCTCAATTCCTGAGCTTCCTAATTCCCGGATATTTAATGACTTTTAATGACCTTGGCCTGTCTCAGGCACTTTTGAAGGCTGTTGCCGAACAACAGTACACCCAACCTACTCCCATTCAGGAAAAAGCCATTCCGGCGGTATTGCAGGGCCACGATCTATTGGCCTCGGCCCAGACCGGCACTGGAAAAACCGCAGGGTTTACGCTGCCAATTATCCAGCGTCTGAGTGGCGGAGAAACTGTTGGACGAACACGCATTCGGGCGCTGGTTTTGACACCGACACGAGAACTGGCCGCCCAGGTTCACGACAGCATCAAGACCTATGGCAAATATGAGCGCACGCGAAGCGCGGTGGTGTTTGGCGGCGTCAAAATAAACCCGCAGATCAGTATTCTGCGCGGCGGCCTGGACATTCTGGTTGCGACACCCGGGCGCCTGCTGGACCTGCACCAGCAAAATGCAGTCAGCTTTGATCAGCTAGAAATACTGGTACTGGACGAAGCCGACCGGATGCTGGATATGGGGTTCATCCGGGACATTAAAAAAATCCTCGCGCTGCTGCCAAAGAAACGGCAGAACCTGTTGTTCTCGGCAACTTTCTCGACTGAAATTCAGGCACTGGCCAAAGGCTTGTTGAATCAGCCTGTGGAAATCAATGTGGCACCTGCCAATGCTACTGCAGACCGCGTTGACCAACGTATTCATCCGGTCGACAAGTCCCGTAAAACAGCACTGCTCAGCCACCTGATCAGCAGCAATAACTGGTATCAGGTACTGGTTTTCAGCCGTACCAAACATGGCGCCAATAAACTGGTCAAAATGCTTGAAGGCGATGGTATTGACGCTGCAGCCATCCATGGCAATAAAAGCCAGGCGCAACGGACTCGTGTACTGGAGTTATTCAAGAATGGTGGCCTGCAGGTACTGGTCGCAACCGACATCGCGGCCCGCGGTATTGATATTGAACAACTGCCACATGTGATCAACTATGACCTGCCCGATGTTCCAGAAGACTATGTCCACCGGATCGGTCGAACTGCCCGCGCAGGCTCGGACGGTGAGGCCATATCACTGCTGTCAGAAGACCAGACCAAGCAGATCAAGGCCATCGAGAAAGTCCTGAAGCGCTCATTGCCTCGCACTGTCATCCCTGGTTTTGAGCCCAGCGCGAGACCAGCGGTGGCGGCCGAAGACAAACCGGCTCGAAAAGCACCGGCAGCAAGGCGAAGACGCCCCCAGTCTCGCCCTGGCCGTCAGTCGTCTGAAAATTCACGTTTTGATGCGGACCGTCCGGTCAATCGGCGTCGATAATACCGAGCCGGATAGCCTCAAGGGTTGCTTCTGAGCGGTTGGATACACCAAGTTTGGCATAAATACTCTTGATGTATCCCTTCACGGTATCGGACGACAGCGCGAGCATCTGCGCGCTGTCATCCACGCTGTAACCTTTGCCAATCAAGCAAAGCACATCCGTTTCTCGCGGCGTGAGTCTGGCATCCTGCAGCGCATCGCCTTTGCTGTTGAAGTGCTGAATCAGTCGCTGTGAAGAGGCTGGCGACAGTGGCGGTTGATTCTTCTTGATGCCCTGCAGATAGCTGACAATCCGGGCTCGATCCTGATCCTTCAGGATATAGCCCCTGGCACCTGCCTTGAGCGCAGAGAAAAGGTTTTTGTCGTCGTCATAGATCGTCGCCACCACGACATAGCAGGCACCAGACGCCTGCTGCAAAGCCCGTACGACATCCATTCCACTGCCGTCAGGCAGGCCAAGATCCACCAGCGCCAGATCAAACTGTCCCGTCGAAACAAGCTCCATGGCGGATGCAAGGTTGGCCGCATCGACCACCTGCAGCTCGGGAAATGCCGAATTGACGCACGAAACCAGCCAGGCCCGAGTCTCGGCATTGTCTTCAACTACCAGTGCGCGGGCGTGTTCTGACGACCACATGTTGCGTTTTCCTTGGTCTCAAGCATTGCTTTTCCGTGCCGACTGTAGACAATGACCTGACGGTTGTATACCCCACAATGAGGGGGACGCAAACAGATACCTTGAATACCTGCGGCGCACCTCGCAGCGTCCAGACCAAAACCGGCTACCAGGATTCACTGACACGTGTTGAGAATCGCGACTTTTTGGGTGTTGTTGCTAGCGGCCGCTGCCGGTTGGCCACAGACAGATGATATCACTGAACTGGAAAGTGCCAGCCAGCTGGTGTTCTCCGGCGCTGGGCTGCCACCGGTCAGTGCCGACTGGCAGCCGACCCGACTGCCATTCAGGGGCATTGATGTCGAGCCTGATGTTTGGCAACAGGCGGTAGAGGAAGGTGCCATCTGGCTGCGTTTCCGGATCGAACGACCGACACAAAGCCCCAACATCAGCCTGCTATTGTGGCGATACAATCATTCTTTAACTGTATATTTCAATCGAGTTGAAATAGCTGGCAATGCCTATCGCGAAGGCAGGCTTACAACAGCATGGAACCGGCCTCTACTTGCCAACATTGACGATGACCAGTGGCTGCCGGGAGCCAACGAGGTTTTGATCCGCTTGAATGTTTCGGAATGGGGCGGCTTGCTGGCACCGCCTCTGTTGGGTAATAAAGCCGAGCTACAGCAGATTCAGGAACAGCGCCTGTTTCAACAGGTCGATATCAACCGCATATTGCTGGCGTTTGCTTTCTCGATGGGGTTGTTTACTCTGGGCCTGTGGGTGATACGCCGGTCTGATACGGTTTACCTGTGGTTTAGCGGCATATGTTTTGCCTGGGCAACTGGCGCTGCTCATACCGTGATTCTCTACAATCCGCTTAGCTATGACATCTGGCTGCCGGTTGTGCATTCGGCCATGGACCTGACCATCTTTTTCCTCTATGGCTTTATTGGAAGACTTGCGCGTGCCAGACGACCTGCTCGTGAACGCCTGTTTTTCGCATGGACATTGGCAGCCTGTATTGCGCATGCTCTGATGCCAGCGCAGCTGTTCTGGTACAGCGCTTACCTGGCGCACCTGGTCGGTGTGACAGTACTGCTCATTTTGATCGGACGTGTCTCAGTTATTGCGTGGCGCCGGCGCGAGCCAGAGGCGGTCATCCTGTCTGTCGCCATCGTTGGCCAGATAATGCTCTTTCTCACCAATGCCTTTCAGATGTTTTTTGAGGGCGGCTCCGGCTGGGATGGGACATTGGTCTACGCGCACTTCGGCATACCAGTGCTGTTATTGATCTTTGCCGCAGTGTTGTTACATCGGTTCACACAGGCACTGAAGGTTGCGGAATCTTTGAATCGTGAACTCGAAAATAAAGTCGAAGTCAGTCGTCAGATAATCGCCAAGAGTTTTGAAGAGCGCAGGTTGCTGGAGATGAAGCAGGCAACCGAACAGGAGCGCCAGAAAATCTATCGTGACCTTCACGATGATGTCGGCTCCCGTCTGCTGTCAATGATCCATGCCAGCGACGATCAAAAAGTAGGCAACATGGCACGATCCACTCTGGAAAGCCTTCGCCAGGCGGTTTCCAGAGCGAACACTCCTGATCAACTGCTGGAGGACATGCTGCATGACATCAACGAGGAGTCAGCGCTCCGATTGCAGGGTGCCGGGCACCTCGTTGACTGGCACCAACCAAACCTGATGCCGGCGCTCATGCTGCCATCGCTGGTGGCATTCAATATCAATCGTATCATGAAGGAACTGGTCAGCAATATTATTCGTCATGCCCAGGCACATGCTGTGAAAATCGATATTGATATATCCGATGACTCACTGGTTATCAGTATCACGGATGATGGCGTTGGATTTGGCGCCAACAACATGACGTCACGCAGTGAGGGCAATGGCCTGAGTAACCTGCGCGCCAGGGCAGTCGAAATCGACGCGCAGATCGACTGGCAGAGCACGCCACACGGCACCCGGACGCGACTGGTGCTGCATGAGCTGAGTCAGCTTATGGACAAAAGTATGCCTGAGTCCCCACCGCTTTGATGGCATCAACAAGCCGCTCCAGACCCAGAACATACGCCGCAGTACGCAGGGTAATTTTCTTGGATTCAGCGAGATCCCAAACCGCCTGACTCTCGGTCTCCATCATCGGTTTCAAGCGGTCGTATACTTCCTGCTCGGTCCAGTAATAGCCTTGCTTGTTCTGTACCCATTCAAAATATGACACAGTAACACCGCCCGCGTTAGCCAAAATATCCGGCACGACTATTACATCATTTTTCTGCAAAATCTCATCGGCATCCGAGGTCACAGGCCCGTTTGCCAGCTCCAGAATCACGCGGGCCTTGATTGCCGAAGCATTGTCACGGGTAATCTGGGACTCGAGCGCCGCAGGTATGATCAGGTCACAGTCACACGCGAACATCTCATCGCGCTCAATCGACTCAATCTTGCCACCGCCGCAAGATTTGTCGTAGTCACGAACCGATCCTTTCTTGCGTTTGCGCTCGGCCAGCGCGACCGGGTCCAGTCCCTCTTTGCAATAGATACCGCCCGACGAATCTGATACTGCCACAATTTTCCAGCCGTCTTTATGAAGCATCTCCGCCATCGTGGCCCCAGCATTTCCGAAACCCTGGATCACAACCCGCTTTTCGCACTTGTCGAGATCGAGGGATTTCAAAAGCTGCTGCAGCACGTAGAAACCACCAAGAGCCGTTGCGATGCTGCGTCCCTGAGAGCCGCCTATGGCCAGAGGTTTGCCAGTAATCACCCCGGGCACATGCTGCCCCACCAGCGAGCAGTACTCATCCATCATCCAGCCCATGACCATGGGGTTGGTATACATATCAGGAGCCGGGATATCCCGGTCCGGTCCGATAAGACCCGCGAAGGCATGTACATAGGCGCGTGACAGGCGTTCCAGCTCGGCCTTGGAAAGCTCCCGGGTATCCACTTTAACTGCGCCCTTGGCACCACCATAAGGGACACCGATTACGGCACATTTGAATGTCATCCAGAACGCCAGACTCACTACCTCGTCCATGTTGGCATCAGGATGAAACCTGATACCGCCCTTGGTTGGCCCCCGCGAGCCGTCGTAACGACAGCGCCAGGCCTGGAAGGAGCGGCGGGCGCCATTATCCATACGAATGGTAAGACGTGAACTGAGGACTTCTGCCGGGAACTGCAGGATGTCCAGGATCTCGTCTGGAACTTCGGTGTACTTGGCTGCTTTGTGAAGTTGACTGATAGCTCCTTGCAATGTCTCAGACATACTTGTTTCCCCTTCAGCTGTAGTGAAATTGCGAACCACGTCTCACTATTGTGAGACGATTTACTATCTGTGTTAACGTGCTGCTACAATGATTGGATCATAATAAATTCCGTGCAAGTACAGCGGCCTCTACGATGTTGCCTACCACACCTGCCGAAAAACCCGAACGCCTGTTGATTCTCGACGATGATGCGCTGACCGGGCAAACCATTCTCAATATGGCTCGCATTGCAGGTATTGAGGCGCAATTCACGGACATGCCCGATGAGTTTTTCAGGCTGGTGCAGAGCTGGCAGCCTGACTTCATCGCTATAGACCTCATCATGCCACGAATGGATGGCGTGCAGGTGCTTATCGAACTGGCAAAACTCGACTGTGAGGCTGGGATCATCATCTCCAGCGGTGTGGGTGGACGCGTACTTGACGCCGCAGCCCGCTCGGCAAGCGAACACGGACTCAAGTTACTGGGCGTGCTGGCCAAACCATTCTCACCGGCCAAGCTGAGGGGAATTTTGCGACGGAACTTGCCAGCCGCATCTGCTGACGCTGCACCTGTCCAACAAACCGAGAAGGCGCCATATATTCCTAGCAAAGAGGAGCTGATGCTTGCCTTGCAAAACAGGGAAATCCACGTCGCCTATCAACCCAAGATCAATTGCCGAACCCGTCTGCTGGCAGGCTTTGAAGCTCTCGCGAGATGGCGCCACGCTGAGCATGGACTGATCCCACCCGACACATTCATTCCCCTGGCGGAGGAGAGCGGTCTGATCGATCCGCTAACCGAGTATGTCGTTGCCGAGGCGCTCAGCTGGCTGGCTGCTTTGCCCGACCAGTTTTTTGTGCTCCCCGAGCACCAGTACCTGGTGCGCAGACTGAACGAGGTTTCTCTGGCAATCAACATTTCCAATCGATCGCTGAGCAACCTTAACCTGTTCGAAACTCTTGAAGATCTATGTTACGCGACAGGAATTGCGCCGCAGCGGCTGATATTCGAATTGACCGAGAGCTGCGCGACAGAAGACCCGGTGACGGCGCTTGATGTTTTAACTCGCCTGCGCATGAAAGGGTTTCAATTATCGATTGACGATTTCGGTACTGGCTACTCCTCCATGGTACAGCTGGCACGGTTACCTTTTTCCGAGATCAAAATTGACAGATCTTTTGTGACCACTCTCTCGAAATACAAAGAGTCACGAACCGTTGTCAAAGCCATCATCGACCTTGGGCACGGTCTGGGTCTTTATACTGCAGCCGAGGGCATCGAGAGTTTCGAAACACTGGAATATCTGCGCAGCATCGGCTGCGATCTTGCGCAGGGATATGCCATCAAGGAACCGCTGGACGCCCAGGGCATACATGAATGGTTAAGAAGCCAGCACAGGGATGACGAACAACACCGACTCAGAGTGCTTCACAGCCTGGGGCTGCTTGACACTCCAACTGATGAACGCTTTGACCGCATAACCCGTCTGGCGACTCGTCTGTTCAATGTTCCTGTCGGCCTGTTCAGCCTGGTAGACGAGAACCGGCAGTGGTTTAAATCCCACACCGGCACTGACGTGCGGGAGACCCCGCGCGAATACTCCTTTTGCAGTCATGCCATTCAGAATGATCAGGTCATGGTGGTCGAAGACACCTGGCTTGATACCCGGTTTCAGAATAATCCCCTGGTTACCGGAACACCGCATATACGCTTCTACGCAGGAAGCCCGGTCCGCGCAGGCATGGGCAGTCGGCTTGGCACACTGTGTCTGATTGCTGAACAGCCTAGAACGCTCGATGACGACGGTCGCATGCTGCTCAAGAATATGAGCGTGATGATAGAGAGTGAATTGGCAGGAGACTATCTGGCTCATATAGACCCGATGACGCGCCTGCTCAACCGCCGCGGATTCGATGCGCGCTGTGACGATGTGATCAACATATGCAAACGATCTGGCCTGCGTGCCTGCCTATTCCTTATTGATCTGATCGATCTGAAGCGGTTTAATCAGGAGCATGGACCGGCGGCAGGCGACCGTGCTCTGCGCGAATTCGGCCAATTGCTTGGCAGGGTTTTCCGGGGTTCGGATCTGAGCGCGCGCTACGGCGATGATGATTTTGTTGTCTTACTGATTGATACTGCACCACCCGGCCCGGAGAAGGTTCTGAGTCGCTTCCATCACGCGGCGCAAAGCCTCTATCATCGCATCCCGATTCGTTATCAGGTCGGATGGACAATGCTGGAGCCAGACGACAACATGCAACAGGTGGTCGCACGCGCGAGTCAACGTATGCATGCCCACAACGAAGCAGTCTGACACTGACACATCTGGTTTCGACGCCATTGCTGTGCCAAACTCAGAATCACAAAAATACAAGCTATCAGCGACATAAACAGGTCAGCCATCATGATGAAACTTTACGAAACCCGCGTTGCACCCAATCCCCGCCGAGTGCGGATTTTTCTGGCAGAAAAAGGTCTGCTTGATCAGGTCGAATTGATCGAAGTGGATCTGCAGAAGGGTGACAACCTGACCCGCGAATACGCCGCTCGCAATCCATTAAAAAAAGTTCCGGTGCTGGAACTGGAGGACGGTACCTGTATCGCAGAAACGATGGCCATCTGCCGCTACGTCGAGGAAGCATTCCCCGATACGCCCAGGCTTTTGGGTACAACGGCTCTGGAAAAAGCACATGTAGAGCAGTGGCTACGCTGGATCGACTTCTACTTCATGATGCCTACCGGGATGGCGTTTCAGCATACGACTGGCTTCTTCAAGGATCGCATGACGCCGTACCCTGAATGGGGTGAAGAATGCAAGCGCCAGGCAGCGCGCTTTTTTGATTTCCTTGACAGGTCACTGAGCGACTCTCGATATCTTTGCGGCGATGAGTTTACAGCGGCCGACATCAATGCGCTGTGTGCGCTGGACTTCAACAAAGCGATTCAGCAGCGTATAACTCCAGAGCAGCAGAACCTGCGCGCCTGGCATGAACGTCTGTATGAACGCCCATCTGTATCAGCATGAGTGTCAGTCGAAGACGCAGTGAGAGTTAGCAGCGATAACGCTCACTCGTCGCCGACCAGACGACGCGCCAGTACAAGGCTGCGATACCATCGGCGATGTGCATTGGGCACCGCGGTAGGTCGCACCGTCAGCAGGCTTTGTGAAGGCGGATTGTCGGTCTGTTGGTACTGAACCAGGATATCCAGCACTGATTCACGTGCACCATAGGTTTCATAAAGAAACCTGCGCGCTTCATCGCTGAGACTGACGCGGTAGTGGCGTACCAATGCAACGGCCAGGTATTCAGCCGCCTGACTCATATCCTCTTCAACATCCTGAGCCATGGACTCACCCAGAAGCTTTTTATCCTGAGCGCTCATCCCTGGCTCCAGCCCACCCAGATAAGAAGCAAGAGTCGCACTGATGCCACGCTGAACTTCCGGATACGAAAGATGGATGTGTGGTTCAAGAGCAAGAGCAACTTCGATTGCAAGCTGACGTGCTGAATCGAATGTAAGTGGGTTGTCCCGCTCCGCCCGGCGTTTAAACAGTCCCTTGGTTTCGTGTGACTCCAGGTGCTGATGACGCATGTAACGCACCAGGTGCTGACAGACCTCCTTGCGCTCTTCGTCATCCAGTCGAATTACTTTCTCCAGAATATGCACACCGCGACCGCGCGGCCCAATACGCAGCTCAGCGGTATCCAGCTCGACCGAATCCAGCATACGGTTCCAATCTTCCGCTGCAAGCAGAAATTCAGCGTGCAGCTCACCGATCCGACGAAACGAGTCATTTGCGTTGCGATACAGTCTCAATGCGGCAGTCATGATCTCTGCGTACTCACGCAATTGCGCACGGTACTCGACCTGACCATCATTCACCTTCTCGACCAGCAGCTTCATGGTATCGGCAAGGTCATCCAGCGCCGCTATTACGCGATCCGTAAGCAGGTTTGCTGCAACTCCTTCGGGGACGTCCTCATATTTCATGACGTCAACCTCAACCAGCCAGGAAGCCAGGCTCCGAATACGATTACTGCCGGCCGCCTGCGCGATACGGTATCGACTTCGCTTGCGCTCCATTCGGTCAAGCGCCGCGGCCAGCCGCCAGCGGCCTCGGTAATCGAATATCAGCGTGGGTATCTCGCGACCATTGATCAGCTCGAATGCCAGCACCAGCATCGACTCCACGTCCTGCATGGTAATCAACAGCAGATTATCCTGTTCGATTGCAGCCAGGACCCTGGCGATGAAATGCTCAGTGCGTGGCACACCATGACGCAGCGTGGCAATATCACCATGGTATCGATGCCTGAGCACCTCCACCGCCTGCGGAAGTGTCGTGGACAGCTCCGTGATCAGAATATCGAACCGCTGATCCCAGTCACGATGAATATCGCGGATTCGCGAGAAAAGCCCGGCCCTGCGAAAATTGTCGATGTTCGCCAGCATCTGGCTGAAAGCCGGATCACTGGTCAGTTGTTCTGCCGCCATCGCCACACCACCAGGTGACAGATCTACGCGCTGCAGCAGCTGGATGGCTGCCTCTCGCTCACGTATCTCACCCTCATAGCTGGCCACTACCAGGTTTTTTACCGAGAGTATCAAGTCACCCAGTTTATCGATTGCCTCAACAACAGAGCGCTGTGCCTGCTCCGATCTGACGCCCCAGGTACTGTCATAGACAATCTTGGCAATCAGCGCGATAAGCCCGCTCAGAACCGTGAAGCTGACGAAATAGATTAACTGCTGTCTGGACGGTGCCTGACCAAAGCCTATGTAGTAACCGCCGTAAAGTCCCAGTGCAGTCACCGGACCTGCCGTCCAGGCCAGCCCCAGCAGGCTGCGGGAGATTCGCACCCGTCGTACACTACGGGCAATCTGATCCAGTTGCTCAGTATCTTCCCGATTTAGAGAGATACCCTGCTTTACCTGCTTTCTGCGCCAGGACCAGCGCAGCAGATTTGTAATTGATCGATTCAGCAAGTGATCACCCGATTTTCTGGTCTTGGTTCGTGTCGGCAGTATACATGAGCAACTCTGGTGCATCGAACAATGCAATCGCCCTGATAAACCGACTTACTGTGTGGTTATAATGCAGTCCGTATTGAGTAACAACAAATCTTATGACTCTCAGGAGCCAGTTACATGAATAATTCTGCTCAGCCCTCTGCGCGCGCTCGCCTGGTCCGTGTCCTGGTCACTCTCGCCTGCCTGGTCGTTGTCGCGACCATACTTTGGCAGTTATTGCCCAAAGCGGCGTTTTCCAGCGATCTGAGCCAGGTCGGGCAGGGCCGCCCGGCCCTGGTCATGCTGCGAGAGGTAAATTTTGTCGGTGGCGACCGTGTGATAGAGCATATGCTGGAAATTTACCCCGATTACGAGCAAAACATGGTGTTTCTGGTCGTCCATACCGGTAATCCGACGGGACAGAATTTTGCGGCTGAGCATGGGGTCACTGACGGCGATCTGGTACTGTTTGATGCTGAGGGCAACGCTCAGAGTCAGCTATCGCAGCCCTCTGGCACCAACGACATCCGACAGTTTCTGCAGCAGGCCCTGTAAGGGATATGGCTACAGAGATTGAGCGCAAATTTCTGGTCGTTAGCGACAGCTGGCGCGCTCACAGCTGCCGCCAGATCGTTATCCAGCAGGGGTATTTGTGCCGTGGAGCCACCACTGTGCGTGTCCGACGGGCTGACGATGAGGCATGGCTGACGATCAAGGGACCCACCACCGGCATCAGCCGCAGCGAATTCGAATATCGAATACCGCTGGCAGACGCCGAACAGCTGCTCAAGGAACAGTGCCAGGGTCCGCTGATAGAGAAGACACGCCACTGGGTATTGTTTGATGGGCATCGCTGGGAAGTCGACGAGTTTCGAGGTGCCAATGCGGGGCTGGTGCTGGCAGAGCTGGAGTTGACATCAGAGAATGCCCGATTCAGTAAACCGGAGTGGCTGGGCCGCGAAGTATCGGCAGACCCCAGATACTCCAACTCAGCACTATCGTTAAATCCTTTGCCGGAGCAATAGGGGCTCAACCCGACACTTCACGCCAGCGCAGACTCAAAATCGCTCCCAGAAGTCCGGCAATCGCCAGCGAAACGATTGTCAGCTGCACCGAGATCACAGCTGCCAGCGCCCCCAGCAGCCCGGTCAACAGTAACAACACACCGATAACCGAGTTGCTGACTGCCACGTAGTCGGTCCGCTTGTTACCGCCTGCCATGTCGACCAGATAGGTTTTGCGCCCCAGCCGGACCCCGGCATGCGCGATGCCCAGCACAAAAAATGCCAGTGGATAAAACCATAGGGAGGCCTCACTTGGCAGCCCTGCAACTGACCAGGCCGCTACCGCCAGCGATGTCAATGCTGCCAGACCGCAGGCAACTGCAAACACCTGGCGACTGGAACGGTCAGCCCAGCGCCCCCACACTGGCGAGCTTACCAACCCTGCCAGCCCCTCCGCGGCGATGAATATACCAAGTAGTGAGGCGGCGCTACCGAGATCCTCTCTGGCCAGCGTCACATAAAATGGCGCAACCAGACCGGAGCCCATGGCCAGGGCTCTACCGATAACAAACTTGCGAAAGGGTGCGTCTTCGCGCAACAGGGACAAACTCGAAAGCGCCTCTGAAAACCCATTCGCCCCCCCATCAGTGGCGCCCGGAAATTCGACTATTCGCGCATAGCTGGCTATTGCCAGAAACCACAGCATGGCAGCCACCGCCAGCAGATCAAGATAGAGGCCGGAAGCGGCCTCGCCCTGCCCAAACGCACCCAGTGCCAGACCGGCGGCAAACGCTGCCAGTCCTGCGATGGCGCTGATCCAGCCAGACAGGCGACCACGACGGGTTTTGGGAATCGTCTTGCCCAGCACGTCCTTGTAGGCTACCGAACAGGCACCACGCGCCAGACTGAACAGTATCAGCAGCCCGGTAACTGCCAGCCCGGCCTGCAGGCCTTCAAGCGTCATACCACACCAGACCATCAGCAGCAGGGAGAAACCCTGCACCGAACCACCTGCCACCCATACCCATTTGCGCACCGCCTGTCGACGGACCACAGCGCCAATGAGCATCTGCGGCAGCATGGAGCCGGACTCACGAATAGGCACCAGCAGACTGATGATCCAGGCCGGCGCACCCAGCTGCATCAACAACCAGGGTAGCGTAGTTTTGGCGCTGGCCAGCTTGTCCGCAATGCTGCTGCAGGTATTGGCCAGCAGAGTGGCCAGAAAATTGCCTGGCGTCTCGCGACAGGCGTCATCACTGATATCCTTGCACACCCGCCCCTCATCATCTTCGGCGAGGCGTTCATACAACAGGGTTTTCCAGTCTTCTTCGGCACCAGCAGCCGTTCTTTGATCGTTGCTCTTAGTCATGACCCGGAGCATAGCCCGATGCGAAGGTGCCGACAAGTTGCAAAAAATACTGGAGCGGCGTAGCTTTAGCAGGTCACTACAGCTTAACCTGAGGTGCTCCATGACAATAAGAACATGCTGGACCCGCCTGACAAGCCGCGTATCTGATTTCACACCGAAGCAACTTACGATCCCTGCTCACAGCCGGCTTCTGCTTCTTGCTATTGCTTCAGTGCTGGCAGCCTGTTCGCCGCCTGCCGATTCCCCGCCCTCTGCTGCATCCATAAACATCGAAATCAATGATCCTGTGTCAGAGTTGCAACTGGCGCTCCTGGAAGCAGAACCAGGTTCCGTCATTACATTGCCCGCAGGCCGTTATGGCTTTGATCGCAGCCTGACACTGAACACTGACGGAATCACGCTGCGCGGCGCCGGAATGGACGAAACGATTCTCACATTTCAGGATCAGGTGGCCGGAGCCGAAGGTCTGCTGGTCAACGCCAGCAACTTTACAATCGAGGATATCGCTATCGAGGACACCCTGGGCGACGCACTCAAGATTGCCAGAGGCGATCATATCGTGATTCGTCGCGTCAGAACTGAGTGGACCAACGGCCCCGATACCAGTAATGGCGCTTATGGAATCTATCCCGTCCAGACACAACACACACTGATTGAAGACTCTGTGGCAATCGCTGCTTCTGACGCTGGCATCTATGTCGGCCAGTCCCAAAACGTGATTGTGCGTGGTAATCGGGCAGAATATAACGTGGCAGGCATAGAGATTGAGAACACAGTTGGTGCAGATGTTTATAACAACACTGCCATCAACAACACCGGCGGAATACTGGTATTTAACATGCCCAACCTGCCGGTCGCCGGCCATACCACCCGCGTTTATGAAAATGATATCCGAGATAACAACACCGCGAATTTCGCACCACCGGGGACCGCTGTTTCCAGCGTGCCGGCAGGTTCTGGACTGATCATAAACTCCAACGACAAAGTCGAGATCTTCAATAACGAGTTCGACAACAATGACACTGCCAACATTCTGATCTCCAGTTATTTCAGTGCTGGGTATTCAGACCGGCAAATGGCTGAAGCTTTCGACCCCTACCCTGAAACGATTTTCATTTATGACAATCAATTCGGCAGCAGCGGCGCATCACCTTCCCGACCGGAACTGGATGCACTGCGGCTCGCCATGTTTGGTGAGCAGGGTCATCTGCCTGATGTTGTCTGGGACGGAGTCACCCATCCGGAACGGATGGCGGCAGAGTACGCAATCTGTATCGACAATGGCGAGGCTCAGTTACTCAATATAGATGCTGCCAACAACAGTGCCAATCCACACATGGGTGGTGAAGCGCACCAGTGCCGGCATTCGGCACTGCCTGCTGTCAGCCTGCCGACCACCATGGATATGTAAGATCGATGAGTTGGCGTTTTTCATTACTGGTGACGGCGCTGGTTCTAGGCGCCTGCCAGGATCCGTCGGCACCGAAACTGTATGCCCGCGATAGTATTCCGACCCAACTGTCTGACTGGCAGATTGCGCAGGTAGCGGACCGACAGCTGATCCTGAATGCTGCCGTTCTTCCTTACGATCTGGCGACCCCGCTGTTCAGTGACTATGCATTAAAACTCCGCACGTTGTGGCTGCCCGACGGTGCCACTGCCGAGCTGACCGACACCGGCAGCCTGGACTTCCCGGTTGGCACGGTGATCAGCAAAACATTCTACTATCCGCGCGCCCGCGACGCCGCCGACGCCGCGGATGTACAGCTGACCGAACAACGACTTGTTGCATTTGATGGGGCGAGTCTGGCACTGGACCAGGTGCGGCTGATCGAGACCCGACTGCTGGTTCATCAGGCGGATGGCTGGCAGGCACTGCCCTATGTGTGGAATGAGGAGCAGACTGACGCAACGCTGCAGATAACCGGGGCCGTCAAGCGCCTGCGATTACACAGCAACGAAAATCCACGCGCGACGGTTGAATCATTTGCCTACGTGGTTCCCAATCGCAACGAGTGTGCCGCCTGTCACAATCTGGATCAGAATCAGGACACACTCTCGCCAATCGGCCCCTCGGTAGCCAATCTGAATCACGCAATGGTCGCCGACGGCTCTGCGGAAAATCAGTTGGCCGCGCTATGGTCGCGACAATGGCTTGATGAAGAGCCTGCTGTCAACGAGCTGCCTGCCGCGGCAGTATGGCAACCGGGCGCTACTGATAATCTGGAGCAACGCGCCCGAAGTTATCTGGATGTTAATTGTGCACACTGTCATCAGCCTGGCGGTAGCGGCGACACATCCGGCCTGTTTCTGCACTCTGGCGCGAGCAAGCCTCTGGAACTTGGGGTATGCAAACCACCCGTTGCAGCGGGCCGAGGTTCGGGAGGGCGACCTTACTCAATAGTACCAGGTCACCCTCAAGATTCGATTCTGAGTTTCAGAATCGAAAGCAATGAGGTCGGAGTATTGATGCCGGAGGTGGGACGCAGCCTGACCCACGACAGTGGATTGTTGCTGATCGATGAGTGGATCCGGCAGCAGACAGGCAATTGTAGCTAAGGCATCAAAAGCACCTTAGTCCACTATTGCCTGTCTGGCGACCAATCCGGACCCTACAACTCAGGCAGCGTTTCTGGCTGCCGTCTGCTGTATCTGAAAGTACTCTTCAGGCCTGAACTCATCAACCTCGATGGCATCCATCGCCGCCTGATTGGCCGCTTTTAATGCCTCTCCCTCAGCCTTGCTGATGACCTTTGCTGACACAGCCTGATCAGCCAGTGCGTACGCTGTGCCGCGCGGCAGGTTCCGTTCTTTTTGAGCCTTGACGATTTTCTTCACGATGGGTTGCACTTCTGTGTACAAGCGGAAGGCCTTCAGCAGACGCCCCATACCGGGGGCGTCCTCGGCGAATGGCGCGATTCCCTGCGTCACTCTTGCGTATTGCTCGTTCATTAGCTGAATGGACGCTGCTGCCTGCTTCATGACCTTGTCTGAAGGCCCACGTGACAGTGGGTTCAGGCGCAGGAACAGGGCGGAAGGTCCGCGCAGCCACCAGCCTACAACGGGCACGTCAAAATTCGCGTGAATGCCTTCAAATGCCTCCTGAATCTGCGCCAGGGCGAATTCACAGCTGAACTGCACCAATGGGAGGTCTTCAGGCTTGTTGCCTTCCGCTTTGTAGCGGCGCAGTGCGGCCAGCGCCAGCACCTGCCAGGTCAGTGCATCAGCAAAACGCCCGCCCAGGCTTCCGCGTGCCTTCAGCTTGCCACCAATCAGGTAAAGTGCAAGATCGGCGAGCAGTGCAAAGCGCGATGAGGCCCATGCCAGCCGTCGATAATAGGTGGCCACCGGACCTGATTCCGGGCTGCCGGCGCTGAAACCACGCGTCAGGCCCCGCAGTTTGCTGCGACCAAAATTGCTGGTCGTGTGCCACAACCAACCCAGCAGCTTATTGCGGAATGCCGTTGCGTCGTTGTCTTCAACCGCTTTCACAAGCGGCAGAGCGTAAGGATGACAGCGGGTTGCACCCTGTCCGAAGGTGATCAGCGTCCGCGTCATGATGTTGGCACCTTCCACCGTAATGCTCACCGGTGCACTCGCATAACCGCCACCCAGGATGTTGTTCGGCCCCTGCATGACACCGGCACCGGAAAACACATCCATACCGTCGATCAGGCTGCGCTGCCCGTAGTCAGTGCTGCTGGACTTCAGCAAGGCAGACACCACCGGTGGCTGCTCTCCGGCATCCAGTGCGGAGCACGAGTAGATCCGCGCGCCTTCAAACAGGTAGGCAAATGCGGCGATGCGGGCAACTTTTTCCTGCACGCCTTCCATCAGGCCAATCGGAATATCGAATTGATTCCGGATCATCGAGTAGGCGCCTGTTGCCGCAGCGGCAATCTTCATACCTCCAATCGCGCCGGCTGGCAGGGACACGGCACGTCCACCTGCCAACTGTTCCATCAACATGCGCCAGCCCTGCCCGGCATACTCTGGACCACCAATGATCTGATCCACGGGTGCCACCACGTCTTCGCCAATGATGGGGCCGTTGTAAAAGCTCATGCCGATGGGCAGGTGGTGATTGCCGGTGGTCAGGCCAGGCGTGCCTTTATGAAGCAGCATCACTGTAATACCAGGATACTCGCCTTTGCCGAGGAGGTTCTCCGGATCGTGCATCTGAAAGGCCAGTGAGATCAGGTTGGCAATCGGCGCGAGCGTAATATAGCGCTTGCGGAAATTCAGCTTAACCTTGATGACCCCGTCGTCGTCCTTGAAGACCACACCTTCAGCCTTGATGGATGCTGCGTCAGAGCCAGCTGTTGGTTCTGTCAGGCCAAAACATGGCACATACTCACCACTGGCCAGTTTGGGCAGATAGGCGTCCTTTTGCTCCTCAGTACCATAGTGCTTCAGTAGCTCGGCGGCACCCAGCGAATTTGGAATGACTACGAGCGTACCCACGGTGGGGTTGTAAGCGTTGATCTTGGCCATGATGGAGGATATGGCCAGTGTCGAAAACTCTTTGCCACCGTACTGCTTGGGAATCAACAAACCCATAAAACCCTGCTTTTTCAGGAATTTGATGACTTTATCGGGCACTTTCCGGGTTGTAACAACCTCATAGTTGTCGATCATGCGGCACAACTCTTCGACTGGCCCGTCGATAAATGCCTGCTCTTCCTCGGAATGCTGGTTATAGGGCTCAGCCAGCATCTTGCTGAAATCGGGATTACCGGAGAAGATCTGGCCATCCACCCAGACGGTGCCCGCCTCCAGTGCCTGTCGTTCGGTATCGGAGATACGCGGCAGCACATTGTTGTCGCGCATGAACTTCATGATTGCACCAAACATAGCTTCCTCTCACCTTGTCACAACAAATGAACAAAAACGTGTTATCCACATTGTACGCATTAAACGACCGATCGTCTTTATGAATATATTCACTTTTTTACAACACCATTGTTTTTCCGTCCAGGAGTAATAATGGTCGCTCTTGCTAAACTGTCAGTCGCTCTGCTGGGCCTGTGCGTCCCACTAGTGCTCACCGCCCAGAATCTGCAGACTGCCCCATACCCCGCTCCTGCGAACGAAACCCCTGAATACTGCTTGAACAGCGGCCGGCGGGCTCTGGAACAGGCGCTGGCGTTGCACTTTCCAAGACCTATAACACCAATCAGCAAACACCGGACTGTGCCGGCACCATGACAGCCATGATGAGCGGCATCAAGACACGTGCTGGTCTTATCGGCGTTAACCAGCATGTCAATCGGGCCGATTGCGCCTCATCCATGGGCAATGAGGTACCATCACTGATGCTGCAGGCGGCGAGGCATCTGACATCACTGAACCCTCGCTGCCGGAAATGGCACGCGCTGGGCTGGTAGAAGCATTTGTCAGTCTTGGCCCGCTCAGGCAGAATGAGGTAAGGAAGTTCTTTTCAGACTGAGTGAGGTCGCCATGACAGAGACGTCTGCCACGTCAGTACCCGAAGCCGTAGACGCCAATGCCAACAAGTTCCGACACTGGCGTCTGTCGCGTGATCGCGACAATATCATCTATGCCTATCTGGATCGTGAGGGAGAGCGCGTCAATTCGCTTTCCCGCGCCGTGCTTGAGGAGTTTGAGCAGCTTGTCGCGCTGGCTGAGACGTCTTCGCCGCGCGGCCTGGTGCTGATGTCCGGCAAAACCACTGGCTTTGTGTTCGGCGCCGACGTCAAGGAATTTGAAGGTTTCGACGACGCCAGCGCTGTGACACGCGAAATAGAGCGCGTCCACGAGATGTTCAACCGGCTTGAACGACTCAAGTGCATCACCGTCGCCGCAATTGAGGGCTACTGCCTTGGCGGCGGCCTGGAAATGTCGCTGGCCTGTGACTACCGCATTGCCAAAGATGTGCCGTCGACCAAGCTTGGATTCCCTGAGACACAACTGGGTATTTTCCCTGGCTTCGGCGGCTCGGTGCGATCAGTGCGGACCATCGGCGGCATCAAGGCCATGGAACTGATGCTGACGGCTCGCCAGATCAGTGCGCGCGCGGCCCGCTCGATTGGCCTTGTGGATCAGGTGATCGGTCGTCACGAAGAACTGCTCTGGGCGGCCCGTGACGCCGTTCTTAAAGGCAAAAAGCACCGCGGGCCTGGCCTGATGCGCAGCATGAGCAACGTCTGGCCGGTAAGATCGATTCTCGCAGGCCAGATACGCAAGCAGACCCAGCGCAAAGCGCGTCCCGAACACTACCCTGCTCCTTTTCGCTTGATCGATACCTGGCAGACCTATGGCGGTAACCGCAAGAAGATGATGCGGGAGGAGGCACGGGCTGTCGGTGAATTGATGGTATCGCCGACCGCCAAAAGTCTGCGTCGCGTCTTCCACTTGATGGAACGCCTGAAATCTCAGGGCAAGAATGTCGATTTTGCCGTTCGTCACGTTCATGTAGTGGGAGCTGGCACCATGGGCGGTGATATCGCCGCATGGTGTGTTCTGCGAGGCCTGACGGTCACTTTGCAGGACCGCGACATGAAGAGCGTCAGCGCAGCCATAAAGCGGGCCGAGAAGCAGTTCCAGAAAAAACTGAAGGACACTGCAAAGGTCAGGGCAGCGCTGGATCGATTGCGTCCCGATGTCGAGGCCGAATTTGTGGGTCAGGCCGACATTGTCATCGAAGCCATCTTCGAGAACGCCGAAGCCAAACAGTCACTGTTCAAGGATATTGCGCCAAAAATGAAATCAGGCGCGGTACTGGCTACCAATACATCCGCCATTCCGCTTGAGACGCTGGCCAGCGTGCTGGACGACCCAAGTCGTCTTATCGGCCTGCATTTCTTCAACCCGGTCGCAAAAATGCCACTGGTAGAAGTTGTATCCGGGCCAGATACCTCTCAGAAAGAAGCACAGAAAGGAGCAGCCTTTTGCCAGCAGATCAGCCGTTTCCCACTGCCCGTCAAAAGCAGCCCCGGCTTTCTGGTTAACCGTGTGCTTGCGCCCTACATGATGACAGCCCTGCGACTGCATCGCGAAGGTGTGCCAGCCGAGGCGCTGGATGCTGCCGCCGAGGCCTTTGGCATGCCGATGGGGCCTGTCGAACTCGCCGACACAGTAGGCCTTGATGTCTGTCTGATGGTTACCGATGTGCTTCAATCCGACCAGGACGACGGTTTGCCTGAAAGCCCGGAAAAAGCATTTATCCAGAAGCTGGTAGATGACGGCAAACTGGGTAAAAAATCCGGACATGGCCTTTACCGGTGGGAAAAAGACAAACCCCAGAAAAACAGCAACAATGTGTCCGGGCACAACCTGGCCGAACTCGCCGAGAAGCTGGTCGATGCCTACATCAACGAGTGCCGTGCGGCACTTAATGATGAAGTAGTCAGTGATGCAGACCTGCTTGATGCAGGCATGATATTCGGCACTGGCTTTGCGCCGTTCAGGGGTGGGCCACTTTATTACCTGGAACACCAGGACGAGCAATATCGGATTGCATCGCCTGCGAATCAGGAGACATCCGAAAAAACGCCCGACGACAACGCGTCAGAAGAGCCTGAGCAGGAGACCGAAACCCGTGTATAACGCTGATGCAAATACGTCCCTTCGCAAAGTAGTCATTGCTGGCGGCGTGCGGCTGCCATTTTGTCGGTCAAACACGGCCTATGCTGAACTCAGCAATCTGGACATGCTGGCTGACACACTGCAAAAGCTCAGTGACCGCTTCGAGCTGTCCGGTAAAAAGATTGACGAGGTAGTCGCAGGCGCTGTAACCACACACAGCAAAGACTGGAACCTGGCACGTGAGGCAGTGCTGAGCACCGATCTGTCACCGGCCACACCCGGCATTACTCTGCAGATGGCATGCGGCACCTCGCTGCAGGCGGCCCTGATGTCTGCAGCAAAAATAGCCACCGGCCAGATCGACTGTGCGATCGCCGCAGGAACAGACACCACCAGTGATGCGCCGATCGTGTTTCAGCGACGCTTTGCACACCGCCTGATCAAAATGGGTCAGGCCCGGACCTTCAAGCAGCGGCTTGCAGCCTTCAAGGGTTTTGGACTTTCTGAACTTGCACCACGCCCGCCTGCCAATGGAGAGCCGCGAACCGGTCTTTCCATGGGTCAGCATTGTGAGTTGATGGCGCAAGAGTGGGGAGTGACACGCGAAGAGCAGGATCAACTGGCACTGGAAAGCCATCAGAAAGCCGCCGCAGCCTACGATGCCGGATTCTTTGATGATCTGGTGAGTCAGTATGAAGGCGTTGCTCGCGACAATAATTTGCGGGCTGACTCATCGCTGGAAAAACTGGCATCGCTGAAGCCGGCATTCGATCGCAAACACGGCACATTGACTGCTGGCAACAGCACACCACTGACCGACGGTGCTGCAGCAGTACTTCTATGCAGTGAAGAATGGGCTAAAGCCAATAATTTGCCCATACAGGCATACTTGACGGCCGGCCGCAGCAGTGCTGTCGACTTTGTGCATGGCGAAGGCCTGCTGATGGCACCTGCGGTCGCCGTCAGTGAATTGCTGCAGCAGGCAGGGCTGTCATTGCAGGACTTCGACTGTTATGAGATTCATGAGGCTTTTGCCGCTCAAGCCCTGTGCACACTCAAGGCTTGGGAAGATGACGACTTTTGCCGCTCCCGACTCAATCGGGACAAGGCCATGGGCGCTATCGATCGGGAAAAGATGAATATCAAAGGCGGTTCTTTGGCGTTTGGTCACCCCTTTGCCGCAACGGGTGCCCGCATTCTCGGCTCACTGGCCGCCATCCTCGAGGAGAAGGGCAGCGGCCGTGGCCTGATATCAATATGCACCGCTGGCGGCATGGGAGTTGCCGCCATCGTCGAGCGCCCGTAATCAGGCGCCCGAATGGCTGCTTTGATCGCGCTGGTAGATATCTGCCGATGCCAGCGCAGTCAAATTCAGGATGCCCCTGCCTGACACTGACGGAATCAGGATGTGCACTGGCTTCTCCAGCCCGTTAAGGAAAGGTCCGATCAGGCGGGCGTTTGTCAGCGAACGCAATAACCCCAGGGCAATACTGGCCGCGTCCATATTAGGCATGACCAGAATGTTTGCACGCCCCTTGATATTGGCGCCGTCAAACACAGTCGCGCGCATCTCAGGATTCAATGCGGTCAACGAGTGCATTTCCCCGTCTATCTGAACCTCTGGCAGTTCCATGCGCAGACGATGCGCAGCGCGCTTCATCTTGATCGCCGAACTATCTTCATAAGTTCCGAAGTTTGAATGTGACAGGAGTGCTACTACCGGTTCGATGTCGAATGACTGCTGCACAAAACGGACAGCATCCTTGGCAATCTCGACAACATCCTCTTCGGTCGGATCCACATTAACAAAGGGATCGGTCAAGAAAAGGGGGCCATCATCCATCAGCAATACACATATGGAAGAGAGGCGGCCTCCCGCCTTGGTAGATCGAATGATGGGCCGAATATCGTGCAGGTGCGTATCAAACCGCCCTACTTTGCCACACACCATGCCATCTGCCTCACCAAGTGCCACCATCAGGGCTGCAAGCACGGTGGTGTTGCTGTGAACAGCTGTTTTGGCTGCCTCGACCGAGACGCCTGAACGGCCGACATGCTGATGATAAAACTGCCAGTAGCGTTCGTGGACGTCAGCTTCCTCAGAGTTGAATACCTGGAAGTCCTTGCCCGGCTCCAATCGCAGACCAATCTTTTTTATCTTGTCATTAATGACCGGAGGCCGGCCGATCAGAATGGGTTTGGCGACCCCCTCGTCCACCACTGCCTGCATGGCAAGCAGTACATCGTCGTTTTCACCCTCGGCATAAACGATTCGGGCCGGGTGTCGGCGCGCCAGGTCTATATTGGGCTGCATGAACAGACGACTGCTGTTTACGTATGCACTGAGCTTGTTGCGATAGGCGTCCAGATCTTCAATTGGTCGGGTAGCGACACCACTTTTCATGGCCGCCTTCACGACAGCCAGTGGCACCTCTTCGATCAGGCGCGGATCGAATGGCTTGGGAATCAGGTACTCGCGCCCGAACTTGAGATCCTCGTCAATATACGCTTTGGCAACTGTCTCGGATACTTCCCGCAACGCAAGGTCAGCGATCGCCCGCACACAGGCTCGCTTCATTTCATCATTGATATGCGTGGCGCCACAGTCGAGTGCGCCGCGGAAGATGAACGGAAAGCACAGAACGTTATTCACCTGGTTCGGATAATCTGAGCGACCGGTGGCAAGAATGGCGTCAGGGCGGGCTTTACGCGCTTCCTCAGGCATAATTTCCGGAATCGGATTAGACATGGCCAGAATAAGAGGGTCACGTGCCATACTTTTGACCATCTTCGCATCCATGACACCTGGACCCGACAGGCCCAGAAACAGATCTGCATCTTTGATTGCATCACTTAAAGTACGATCTTCGGTATCAACAGCGAACTTTTCCTTCCAGGGGTTCATGCCTTCCTGGCGACCTTTATAGATCACCCCATTGCGGTCCAGCATCCGCACGTTATCTTTGCGCACGCCCATGCTCAGCAGCAACTCGACACAGGCAATACTGGCAGCACCCGCACCGGAAGCAACCAGCTTGATGTCTTCGAACTTCTTGTTGACGATTCTAAGTCCGTTATAGACCGCCGCGGCCGCCACGATTGCCGTGCCGTGCTGATCATCATGGAATACCGGAATCTTCATGATGTCGCGCAGCTTGCGCTCGACCAGGAAACATTCTGGCGCTTTGATGTCCTCGAGGTTTATACCGCCGAATGTTGGCTCCAGCGATGCAATGATCTCAACCAGCTTGTCGACGTCTGTCTCATTGATCTCGATATCAAAAACATCGAGATCAGCAAATTTTTTGAACAATACCGCCTTGCCTTCCATGACTGGCTTGGCTGCCAGCGGCCCGATGTTACCCAGTCCCAGCACGGCGGTACCATTTGAAATAACCGCAACCAGATTGCCACGCGAGGTAAGACGCGCAGCTTCGGCGGGGTCTTCCACGATGGCCTCACAGGCAAACGCAACACCGGGTGAATAGGCACGGGACAGATCCCGATTGTTCGCCAGTGGCTTGGTGGGACGAATGGCCAGTTTGCCGGGGACAGGTTCGGCGTGGTAGCGCAGTGCGCTGTCCTTGAAAGAGTCGTCTGACATGAATTCCTTCCTGATCCTTCACAGTAAAAAGTTAACGACACTGTCGCTGCAATGCCCGCGATCCAGCACACTCTATGATGTCCAACACACTGAACGATCGCTCGAGCATTATAGCTGTCCAGCTGTTCTAAATCGAATGCAAAACTACGGGGCGTGTTTTGGTTTGTGGCCGACCGTCATTCGCCGCATATTCAGTTCAAGCTGGCGTATCGGGCTCATGAATAGTGCATATTTGCTTTATTAATAACCAGTCTCGCTGACGATAGCTGGCAAGGAGCGCCACTGCAGCCCTCCAAGTCATTTCTGTCTATCAGCAGGATAGATACGCAAGCAGTCCCGCCCCGGCGGCATGTATCCATAAATGACAATAAAAATAGAACTTGGAGAGCATAATGAAGTCATTCCGACCCTCAAAGTCACTGCTGCTGACGCTTGGCATAATGGCCGCGCATCAGGCAGTTGCCCAGACCAACGAAAACGCCCGAGAAGGTGATATTGAAGAAGTTGTTGTCACCGGCTCATTTATCCGCAACAGCCAGTTTACCAATGCATCGCCTATTGAGACCATCAGTACGGATGACATATGGCAATCCGGTGCAGCAAACCTGGGTGAGTACATCCGTGACCTGCCCTACATGGAGAACATCGATACCGTTGCCAATATCCTGGATACCGCCGATGGTCAGCAGGATTCGAACTCTGCGCGTTTTAACCTTCGCGGTCTGGGCACAGAATCAACCCTGACCCTGATGGACGGTCGCCGTACCGCCAACGAAGGCGCGGTTGCCAGCTTGCTGCCGAGTATCGCTCAGGAACGCATTGAGATCGTTACCGACGGCGGTGCAGCGCTTTATGGTGCCGACGCAGTTGCTGGTGTGGCCAATATCATTCCGTACAAGGAATATGAAGGTCTGCGCTCCCGTGTCTACTACAAGCGGGATGAACGCGGAGGTACCGAGCAGAGTTCCCTGGAACTGATGACCGGTTTGAACTTCGACAGCATCGGCGTCAACTGGGTGGGTGCTTTTGAGTACTCCAATCGTACCTCGCTAATGGTCGCCGAGCGTCCGCGTTACCTGGAAATCGCGGATCAGGATTCATCTTACGGCAATCCGGGCGCCTGGCGCAGCTGGGGCAGTGTCAGCCCGCTTGGCTCACAGGATCCCAGTTGCGCGACCTTCAACGACGGCGCGCAAGACCTGAGCCAGATCGGGGCGCTTCCCAGTGGCACACCGGCCTCGCTCGGCCGGTGCTTCCTGTACTTTGGCGAATGGCAGGACTTTGCCCGCCCGTCCGTAAATTACACGCTATTCAACAACTTCACCTACGAAGCGACGGACTGGCTGAATCTGGAATTCCAGATGAGCCACAATTACCGTGAGTCGCAACTGATGAGCTCGCCCAGCAACGCGGTGACACCGCGAGCTAACCAGCTTCAGCTTCGAGTTCCGGCAAGCCATCCTGCGAATCCTTTTAATCGCGACGTCATGCCCTATTTCTGGCGTCCATTTACCAAGATTGGCACACTGCCCAGCGTGACTGAGGGCAATGGCTATTTGCGAACTATCTACCCCTACTACACAGATGCCTATAAATTCGGTGGCGACTTTGAAATTGGCGACACGTCCTGGCGCGGTCAGTCCTGGGTGGGTTACCAGCAGTCACGACGCTCCATCAAGGATGACGCCTATTCTCTGTCGCGTATGTCAGCAGCGCTTCGTGGCCAGGGCGGCCCCAATGGTAATGAGTGGTTCAATCCCTTCGGCTCGGCTGATCCTCGCTCACCGTTTTATGAAGCAGGTGTCACTGATAACAGCCAGGAATTGGTGGACTGGCTGCTTGTCGAAAACTTCCACGAAACAGACCGTACCCGCCTGACGTACTGGGATACGGTGTTTGATGGCGAAGTAATCGACTTACCCACCGGTACCGTTCTGGGCGCGGTAGGATTCCAGATCCGCAAAGAGCGTATCTGGAACAACAACTCTCCACTGACAGAAGCCAGGGATAGCCTGACGTCCGATATCACTGCGTACATCAATCCCATCGAAGCACGCGATTCGAATGTCCGATCAGCCTTTGTTGAACTGGAGATTCCGCTGCTGCAGAACTCACCTATCGGCAGCATGGGCATCAAGGCCGCTGCTCGACAGGAAGACTTCTACACACTGGGTTACAAGACCACCAAACCCAAAGTCTCACTGTTGTGGGAACCTCTGGACAGCCTGGCGCTGCGCGCCAGCTATGGTGAGTCATTCCTGGCACCTTCAGCCTCACAGCTGCGCCCAGCGCTGATTGAAAACTGCACAGATGTCACGCATGACAACCCTGACCCAATCACAGGCCTGGTGATGACGGGACTACCAAGCTGTTCGTCGGGCAACCCTAACCTGGGCGCGGAAGAGTCCGAGATTGTCAACGTGGGTTTCAGCTGGCTGCCTATCGAAGGCCTCAGCATCGATCTGGATTATCAGGAGATTGAATACTTTGACAAGATTCAGAGCCTGACCAGTGAAGAGGTCACCACGGTGCAGTTTAACGACTTCCTGGCAGCCACCAACTATACCGCTGAGACTTACGACCCAAGCAACCCCAGCAATCTTGCTGATGGTATTGCCTGGGTACAATCCAACCCGAATCCACTGGTTCTGCGCGACAGCAATGGCGCGGTGAACACCATTATTCGTGCGCCAATCAACTACGCGTCACAGTTTGTTGAAGGTTTTGACCTGCGCGTACGTTATGGTTTCAGCGTGAATGACTGGGGCCGATTCAGCGTCAGCTTCAGTGGCAACTACTACACTCGCTGGGAATACCAGCAGTCTCCCACATCTCCGATCGTCGATGCGCGGGGTTCATCCAACTCCGACACCGCCTTTGCACCGCCAATCTCCAAGTGGAAAGGCAATCTGGGGCTTAACTGGTTCAACGATAACCACTCTGTGGGTATTACGACCCGTTACCTGGATAGCATGATCTACGATGAGACCACATCGACACTGGGCTACAATCTGGCTGATTACCCGGAAATCCGGGCCATCACCAAGGTGGATGCACGTTACTCCTATCGCTTCACGGTCGATCGCTTCCTGCGGGCTGATGCCAATCTGACACTCGGTATCAGCAACCTGTTTGATCGCATGGCGCAGCGACTGCCACAGAACGGCGGTATGGAAACCCGTATCGACGATCCATTCGGCAGACAGTTCTACATGTCGGTAGACTTCGAGCTGTAATCGATTCACCGCAACAAAAAAGGGAGCCCTTCAGGCTCCCTTTTTTGTTGCTCTTGAAATTATGCAGCAATAATTACCAATCAGTTGCTTCCGTATCAGGATCTGAACTCAGAAAAGCAATCAGGTCCTCATGATACTGCTCTGGATATTCAAAGTGCGGGTTGTGGCCGATGCCTGGATACTGATGAATATCAGCGTTCTGCAGCGTATTGGCAATATGCTGTGACTGCTCGGCAAAGTTCGGAGTCAGACGGTCATCCTGACCACCCAGCACCAGTGCTTTGGTATCGATGTGCTGCCAGTCATAAACAACAGGATCGAAGTACAGAATACCCTGCTGCCAGGCGCGAATGCGGGCCAGCTTTGGCCATGAGTCAATCAGGGTCTGACCGTACTGCATACGGACGAATTCCAGATACTCAGGTTTTACTTCGGTATTGTAGTAACGCATATGGTTGGCGAGAATGGATTGATAGCTGGTGCCAGTTCTCACACCCTCTGCAGCCTCATGGATATCGCGCCATGGGCGACCCTGGCGCTGGTCGCTCATGCCAATCTGGTTGACCAGCACCATATGTGTAGTGGTATCCGGATAGGTCATGGTGAAGCGCGCGGCCAGCATGCCACCCATGGAATGGCCCACGATGGCGGTCTGTTCAATTCCCAGATGATCGAGCAGCTTCTTCGCGTCCGCGGCGAACATGCTCAGGTTGTAGGGAATATCCAGTTTTGACGATTTACCGTAACCGACACGATCCGGCACGATCACCCGGAAGCCTGCCTCTGAGAGGGCGTCAATAGTCGGCGCAAAACCAATTCCACCAAAGTTCATACCATGGAACAACATCACATTCTGGCCGTTTGGCGTGCCAGTTGGTGCGACATCCATATACGCCATTACACCTTGCTGGCTGAAGTGTTCGATATCCATGAATTCGACGGGGCGGGGGTATTCAATCTCCTCCATCATCTCCGATACGGGGCCCCAGTCGGCTGGTGGCTCATCTGGAGGTGTATAACCTTCCTGCGCAAACACAGGCTGAAAGGCTAGCCCGGCCGACATCGCTGCAGCAACGCCCAGGCGGGTAATCAGTTTACGGAAGGGCATGTAAGTCTCCTGTTATACTCAATTCTTATAGTTGGTAGTAGTCTCTATCAGGGTAGCTCAGTGTACCTGAAACGGGATCAATTGACAGGTGGCCGCTCAGCGCGCCAGCTTCATGCCAACCCGTTTAATCTGTCCTTCGTCCATTGCAGCGATGGTCCAGACAAATCCCTGCCACTCGAGCTGATCGCCCAGTACTGGCTTGCCACCCATGCGGCGGTTAAGGTACTCGCCAATCGTCTGATCGCTGATATCAGTGCCTGGATGCAGACCATAGACCGGCGCCAGATCGGCAAGTCGGGCGGCGGCGTCCAGAATGAAGTCACCGAAGAACCAGTCATCCATGCCGCGCGCAGGTGCTTCGCTGAACAGCTTGCCCAAAGCCGGGAGATCGTGTTCATGGCCAACAATACACAGAATATCGTCAGCCAGAAGTCGTGTGCTACCGGTAGGGTGCAGCAGCTCACGGCCGCGGAACAGCGCCGCAATCCGCGTGCCCTCGGGCATGCGCAATTTGCGCAGCTCTCGCCCAATGCACCACTTTTCCGCCCCAAGCCGGTAAACAAACAGCTCCCATTCACTGGTCGGGTGTATTTCCAGCCCAGAACGCGAGATCGGCTGCGGCTGTGAAGGCACCTGCACCCGTGCCAGGCGGGTGGCCATTGGAATGGAGGCGCCCTGGACGAGCAGCGATACCAGCACCACAAAGAAGGCCAGATTAAAGTACAGCTGCGACTCTGGCAGCCCTGCCATTACCGGGAACACCGCCAGAATGATGGGCACCGCACCACGCAGACCCAGCCAGGAGATATACCACCGCTCGCGCCATTTGAATCGGCTAAAAAATGCCAGGCTCAGCATCACTGCCAGGGGGCGGGCAATCAGAATCATCCAAAGTGCAAGCAGCATTCCCGGCAATGCGATTGGAAGCAGATCGCTGGGCGTCAGCAGCAGCCCCAGGATCAGGAACATGCTGATCTGGCTAAGCCAGGCAAGCCCATCCAGAACGCTCAGAATGGAAACGCGGCTGCGAAGCGGCCGGTTACCCAGGAACAGACCACACAAATAGATGGCCAGAAAGCCGCTGCCACCGGCGTAGTTGGTCAGGGCGAATAACAACAGCCCACCACTGACTGCGAGCAATGGATACAGACCGTTGGCAAGGGTTGAGCGGTTGATAAGCTTCAACAGCAGCCAGCCACCGGCGATACCGAACACGATACCAAAACCAAACTGCTGCGCCAGTTGTATGGCAAAGCTCAACACCGAGGTCTGACCTGCCTGTTGCACCTGTGCCAGCATGCCAATCAGCGTGACCGTCAGGAAGATTGCCATCGGGTCGTTACTGCCTGACTCGATTTCCAGCGTGGCCTTGACCCGCTCATTGATGTGTTTACCACCCAGCAGCGAAAAAACCGCGGCGGCGTCAGTGGACCCAACGATGGCACCGATCAGCAATCCCTGTAACAGGCTGAGCTCAAATAGCCACGCGGCCACCAGTCCAGTGAGGCTGGCAGTAATGACAACGCCGAAGGTAGCCAATGACAGTGCAGGACCCAGAGCGACTTTAAAAGTAGCCACCCGCGTGCGCATACCACCGTCAAACAGGATAACCGCCAGCGCGAGATTGCTGGCGATAAACGCCAGGGTGTAGTCATCAAACTGGATGCGGCCAATACCCTCTTCGCCCGCAAGGATACCTACGCCGAGAAAAATGACCAGGATGGGAATACCCAGCCGGGATGACAGGGCACTGACCAGCACACTGAAACCCACCAGCAGTGCGCCAATCAGAAAAAGACTGTTGATGGACAGAAAATCCATGCTTACCCCGGACTGTCTATTTAGCGTTGACTATCAGTTTAGCAGGCCAACCGCATCATGCGTGAAGTTGGCCAACGCTTATTTTGCAGACAGTCAGGGTACAGGACAATGCCGGCGGTATCAGGCGCCGAAGGGGTGTCTGAGGATGATGGTCTCATCACGATCCGGACCGGTGGAGATAATATCCACCGGCGCCTCAATCACCTCTTCAATATATTTGATGTAGGCGCGAGCATTTTCCGGCAGCTCCTCCAGAGAGCGAATGCCGACGGTGGACTCGCTCCAGCCCGGCAATTCCTTGTAGATTGGCTTGAGCTGTTCGTAGCGATCAACGGTCATCAGGCCGTTCTGAGCTTCATCCTGGCCTTCATAACCAGTGCACACTTTGATGGACTCCAGACCATCAAGCACGTCCAGCTTGGTCAGACAGATACCCGAAACGCTGTTGATGCGTATGGCCAGCTTGACGGCGGCTGCGTCAAACCAGCCACAGCGGCGATCTCGCCCTGTTGTCGCGCCTTTCTCCATGCCTACAGTTGCCAGATGTTTGCCGACATTGTCGAACAGCTCGGTCGGGAAAGGACCTGAGCCTACACGGGTTGTGTAGGCCTTGGTGATACCAAGCACGTAATCCAGATACAGCGGGCCGTAACCACTGCCAGTGGCTGTGCCACCGGCAGTTGTGTTGGAAGAAGTTACAAACGGGTAGGTGCCATGGTCAATATCCAGCAATGAGCCCTGTGCACCTTCGAACATCAGGTTATCACCGGCCTTGCGGTGAGCGTGAATCAGGTCCACGGTATCTGCCAGCATCGGCCGCACCTGCTCAGCGTAAGCCAGACACTCTGCCAGTGTCTTGTCATAGTCAACGGCGTCGACCTGATAGTACTGAGTCAGCATGAAATTATGGTACTCCATGACTTCACGCAGACGCTCCGCGAAATGCTCAGCATTAAACAGTTCGCCGATTCGAATACCGCGCCGGGCTACTTTGTCTTCATAGGCCGGGCCAATACCACGACCGGTGGTGCCGATCTTGCCGGCGCCAAGTCGCTGTTCACGCGCCTGATCCAGGGCCACATGGGATGGCAGAATGACAGGGCTGGCACCACTTATTTTGAGGCGTTCGCGCACCGGAATGCCTTGCGCTTCCAGTTGTCCGATTTCTTTGAGCAGGGCTTCCAGGCTGACTACCACGCCATTGCCGATAACACAGGTCACGTCTTCGCGCAGAATACCAGAGGGAATCAGGTGCAGAACTGTTTTCTTGCCACCAATCACCAGCGTGTGTCCGGCATTGTGTCCGCCCTGAAAGCGGGTCACCACCGCCGCCTGCTCAGTCAGCAGGTCGACAATCTTGCCCTTGCCTTCATCTCCCCATTGTGTGCCCAAAACAACAACGCTTTTACCCATGGTACTAATCTCTGTGCGATAAATTTCAAACGGTAGTGGATGTCAGTGCGACCAACTGCCAGCCACCCTGCGGCGCGGCAATTATACGATGTGTGCACTGTAATTCATGCAGTAATTCTTCCGAAACAGTTGTCTCGTCGAGCTGTGTGATGACAATCGCACCACTGTCCCTGAGTGCTTCGATCTGGGCCAGCAACGCCGGATCCACGCTTGCAGGCGCCAGAATGCGCTGGCCAGTCGCCATTTCCCTGGCGCTGAGCCGCGTCAGAATCTTCAGATCTGCGTCGAATCCCGACGCAGGGCGTGCTCGCCCGAATACCTGTCCGATATCATCGTAACGCCCGCCTCTGGCGATGGCCTTGCCATATTGGGGGGTGTAAGCCGCAAATACGATACCGGTATGGTATTCATACCCGCGTAACTCCGACAGGTCAAATCCGACTGAAATAGATGGATCGAGACGCTGGCCCAGTGCGTCGGCAATACTCACGACTTCTTCCAAAGCTTCCCGCACCTGAGGTGGAGCGTGTGCCAGCGCTTCGCGCGCCTGATCCAGCACCTCGCGACCACCACTCAGACGCGCCAGCGTGCGTAACATCTGCGCATGATTGGGATTGGCTATCTGTGCATCAACCCATTCATCAATATCATTGTAGGCCTTGCGCTGCATGGCGTCGAACAGTTCGGTCTCCAGCTCTTTGCTAAGACCGGCGGCAGCAACCAGGCTGCGGAAAATACCCACGTGCCCAAGCACAATGTGAATCGGCCCGGCATCAGCCACTTGCAGCGTGCGTGCCATTAGCGCAATCAATTCAATATCACAGGCGACACTCTGGTGACCGAACAGCTCCGCGCCAATCCGGATCGGCACGCGTGATGTGAGTAGTCCCTGCGGGCGGGTGTGCACAACACTGTCGGCATAACACAGGCGCACCGGGCCATTGCGATGCAGGTTTCTGGCATCGATACGGGCAACCTGTGGGGTGATGTCAGCACGCAGGCCCATCATTCGCCCGCTTAATTGATCCGTCAGTTTGAAGGTATGCAGATCCAGATCGTGAGAGGATCCAACCAGAAGTGAGTCCAGATATTCGATCAGTGGGGTCATGACGAACTCATAGCCCCAACTTCGGTACAGATCGAGAATTTCGCGACGCAGAGTTTCCAGTTTCTGGGCTTGCGGGGGCAATAATTCCTCTACCCCTTCCGGCAAGAGCCAGCGGTCAGCGCGTGTCATGATGTCATCCTGTGTTCAAGCATTGCCCGACGAGTCCCGGCCCGTTAATCCGGGCCGGGACAAGCAGTCATGGCGTCTGATCTTCTCTCATGTATCGGAAGTAATCGCTGTCTGGTTCCAGCAACAGCACATCCTGTTTTGAAGAGAACGTATTACGGTAGGAGTTAAGGCTGCGCGTGAAGGCGTAAAACTCCTCATCCTTGGTGAATGCTGATGAGTAAATACTGGCCGCCTGAGCATCGCCCTCACCGCGGATTCGTTCTGCGTCCCGGTATGCTTCTACCAGCAGCACTGCTTCCTGGCGGTCAGCATCAGCTTCGATGCCAATGGCCAACTCGTTACCACGAGAGCGCAGCTGCTGCGCTTCACGCTGACGCTCTGAGGTCATACGCTCGTAAACAGATGAGCGAACGTCATCAGGCAGGTCGATACGCTTTACGCGCACATCAATAACCTCAATGCCGTACTCGTCGGACGCGTAGGTATTGAGCTCCTGGGTCAGCTCCATCATCAGCGCATCACGTTGACCGGACACCACTTCCTGCAGATCACGCTCACCAAACTTGTTACGCAGACCGTCGTTCACCCGCTGCGCCAGCAGCTGGTTGGCGCGTGTCTCGTCGCCAGATGTAGCCGTGTAGAAGCGCTGCACGTCAGAAATCCGCCACATGGCATAGGAGTCCACCAGCAATGCCTTCTGCTCGAGTGTCAGGTAGCGCTGGGGAGACGAATCAACTGTCAGCACCCGTGCATCAAATTTGCGAACGGTATTCACGTAGGGAATCTTGAAATGCAGTCCCGGTGGGATATCTGCCTCAACGATGTTACCGAAACGCAGCATCACGGCACGCTCGGTTTCCTTGACCACAAAAATCGAGTTGGCACCTACCAACACGGCAACAATAACAAATGCTCCAACAAAGATATTCTTCATGTACTGTTACCTCCTAACCGGCAGGTTCTGGACTCGCGAGCGATCCGACCCTGCCTGGGCATTGAGTTCACGCGTCACCTGGTCAGCCAGATCACGCAGCTGCTGGCTGTTCAATTGCAGTCGTCCTGACTGCTGCTCGCCAGTTGCTGAATCCATGCTGCCTGACATCAGACGATCAAGAGGCAGGAACATCATGTTGTTACCGCCCTCCACATCAACCAGCACTTTGCTGGTATTCGACAGAACGTCTTCGATGGCGTCGATGTAAAGTCGCTGACGGGTTACCGATGGGGCTTGTTGATACTCGGTCAGCAATTGCTCAAAGCGGAAGGATTCACCCTCGGCCCGGGCAATCACTTCATCACGGTAGGCATTTGCCTGCTCTATGATTCGCTGCGCCTCACCGCGCGCCTCCGGAATCACCCGGTTGGCATAGGCGAGTGCCTGGTTCTGGGCACGCTGCTCATCTTCACGGGCGCGGATCACATCGTCAAACGCTGCCTGCACGGCAACCGGCGGCTGCGCGTTTTCAACGTTGACCTGAGTAACCATGATACCGGTCTGGTAATTCTCCATGTAGCTCTGGGTGCGTTCGCGAACTTCGGCAGCGACGTCTGCACGACCCTGAGTCAGAACACGGTCCATGGTGGTTCCACCTACCACGTGGCGAATCGCGGACTCGACGGCCTGGTCAAGACCGCGCTGAGGTTCACGAACCTGCACAACATACTGCACCGGATCATTTACCACATACTGCACAGACACAGACACAGTTACGATGTTCTCGTCAGTGGTCAGCATGTCGTTTGAGTAGGAACGGGTATTTACACGCGAGATGTTAACCTTGGTAACTTCGTCGATCAGCGGGGGATTCCAGCGCAGACCGGGCATCACCACTTCTTCACGCAACTCACCGAATCGGAGAACAACACCGCGCTCCGCTTCGTCGATCGTGTAGAAGCCCATTGCAGCCCAGACCACGGCTACCAGTACGATAACTCCGCCCAGCATGCCGGCAGATACGCCGGAACCACCGGAGCCTGAGGAGCCACCACCAGACCGACCACTTTTGCCGCCCAGCAGCGAGTTTACCTTTTTGCTCAGATTACGCAGCACCTCATCCAGGTCGGGCGGACCCTGATCGCCGCCACGACGACCGCCGCCACCACCACTACCACCCCCCCAGGGGTCGTTGTCGTTACCTTTGTTTCCAGGTTCGTTCCAAGCCATCGTTTACTCCATACCCAGCGAATGCCGGTCGATTTTAACGAATTATTGTCTATTAACCCAGCATTACTGCCGGTGATTAGCGCCTGTCGTCTTCCTGCAGCAGCCGTTCGAAGTCGGCACGTGGCATCTTGATCCCGAGCACAACCTGACCCTGCTCATCGACGCGTTCGGCGGTCACGGCCCCACGCGCGTAAAGCTTGGCTCGCAGCCGCCCCTGATCAGGCGCCAGCGTCAAATGCTGATTGACTATATCGTGACCCAGCATTTCGCTGATTGCTTGCAAGAGCAGATCAGCACCTTCACCAGTGCGGGCTGACATCCAGACACGCTGGGGTTGCCCCTGATCGTCACGATCGATGCGCGGTACGAATCCGTCCAGCAGGTCGATTTTGTTCAGGACCTGCACTGTGGGTATCTCATCCGCACCGATTTCTGTAAGAACTTCATGGACCTGTTCGATGTAATAATCATGATCTTCATTGGCGACATCAACGACATGAAGCAGCAGGTCCGCCTGGCTGGTCTCTTCAAGCGTCGCACGAAATGCCTCGACAAGCTTATGAGGCAAATGACTTATGAAGCCAACCGTATCGACCAGAATCGCCTCGCCGAAGGAGGGAACGTCAATGCGTCGCAGCGTCGCATCCAGCGTCGCGAACAGTTGATCGGCGGCGTAAATTTCCGCTGATGTCATGCGGTTGAAGAGTGATGATTTGCCCGCGTTGGTATACCCAACGAGCGAAACAATCGGAACCTCGGCACGCTTGCGCGAGCGACGACCCTGTTCACGCTGGGCACGCACCTTCTCCAGGCTCTTGTTGATATTCTTGATGCGCTGACGAATCATGCGCTGGTCAAGTTCCAGCTGGGTTTCACCCGCACCACGCAGGTTCACGCCGCCCTTCTGGCGATCAAGGTGCGTCCAGCCACGCTTCAGCCGGGTCACCGTGTGCTGCAGCTGCGCCAGCTCGACCTGGAGTTTGCCCTCGTAGGTTCTGGCACGCTGAGCGAAGATATCCAGGATCAGGCCTGTGCGGTCAAGCACCCGGCATTTGAGCGCTTTTTCAAGATTCCGCTCCTGGCTGGGGGACAGGGCGTGATTGAACAGCACCAGTGCTGCCTCATACTCCTTGACCGCAGCGGCGATTTCTTCGAGCTTGCCCTGACCCACAAAAGTCCGCGCGTCCGGCGTTTTCCGGCTGCCTTTAATAAAGCAGACTGGATCGGCACCGGACGACCTGACCAACTCTTCAAACTCTATCGGATCTTCCTGTTCTCGCTCGGAATCCAGGTCGATATGAACAAGAACGGAGGTCTCACCTCCTTCAGGACGCTCAAAAAACAATCATGCCCTCGATTCAGGCAATATTACCTGGTGCAGACTCATCGTCATCTTGGTTCAGGTCGCTGCCCTGGGTCGGGATCTTGACCGTTCGGGCCGGGACGACCGTGGAAATTGCGTGCTTGTAGACCATCTGGTTCACGGCGTTTTTCAGCAGGATCACAAACTGATCAAAAGACTCGATCTGGCCCTGCAGCTTGATGCCACTGACCAGGTAGATGGATACGGGAATACGCTCTTTTCTGAGCACATTCAGGAAAGGGTCTTGTAAGGAATGCCCTTTTGACATTGCTATTCTCCTTAAAATTTACGCTAAAACCGTGTTAACCAGCATTTGGGATCCGTCCAGCCGAACTAAGTTCCGTCACGGCCATGTCATCTAAGCGAAGATATGGAGGCAGCCTGGATGGTTTTCAAGACCTTGTCCAAAACGTCGCTGCTTTCACTGTCAAAGTCCGTCAGATCGGCCCAGCCTCTAAGCCAGGTTACCTGCCGTTTAGCCAGTTGCCGCGTCGCAATGATACCTCTTTCCAGCATCTCATCATAGCTGAATTCGCCATCGAGATACTGCCATACCTGACGATATCCCACGCACCGGACCGAAGGCATCGTGGTGTCCAGATCACCGCGACTGTACAACCGCTCTACCTCTGCCACCAGGCCATCGGCAACCATCTGTAAAAAGCGTCGTTCGATCTTCATATGCAATACGCTGCGCTGTGACGGCTGGATCGACAGGAACAGTAATTGCTCAGATGTAGCCGGCGAAGCCTGTTGCTCGTGCAGCTCGGACATGGGACGACCACTGACCATAAAAACCTCCAGCGCCCGCTGCAGACGTTGGGGGTCATTGGGGTGGATCCGTTGCGCGGAATGCGGGTCGACCTCGGCCAGACGCTGATGGACCGCGGGCCAGCCCTCTGCATCAGCAATCCTGATAATCTCATCACGCACCGCCTGGTCAGCCGCCGGCATGTCTGCCAGCCCATCCCGCAAGGCCTTGAAGTAGAGCATGGTGCCACCAACCAGCAATGGCACTTTGCCTTGTTGGCGGATGTCCTGCATTTCCCGGCGGGCGTCAATGCAGAACTGAGCTGCCGAATAACTCTGCGCAGGATCCAGAAAATCGATGAGCCGGTGGGGCGCCAGTGCCAGTGTCGCCGCATCTGGCTTGCCCGTGCCGATATCCATATCGCGAAATATCTGTGCCGAATCGACGTTGATAATTTCCATGGGCAGTCGTTGGACGAGCTCTATTGCCAGCGCGGTCTTTCCGGAAGCGGTGGGTCCCATCAGGCAAATGGCAGGACAGTTTTCGGGCTGAAAACCTGCAAGATCAATTTTGGTGACTGGCATTGGCCTACCTGCCACGCAGGAAAAGTTTGTCCAGGTCACTCATACTCTGGTAGACCCAGGTGGGACGCCCATGATTGCACTGTCCGCTGCGTTCGGTCTGCTCCATCTGGCGCAGCAGTGAGTTCATCTCGGGGATACTCAATTGCCGATTGGCGCGCACCGACCCATGGCAGGCCATTGTCGACAGCAACTCGTCACGATAGGCACTGATTCGTTCACTCTGGCCGTGCTCGCGAATATCAGACAACACATCGCGTACCAGCTGCTCAACATTTGCGCGGGCCAGCAGAGTCGGTACCTGGCGCACGACAATCGATTCTTCGGCAACTCTTTCCAGCTCGAAACCCAGCTCGGCCAGTGACTGTGACTGCTCCTCAGCACAATCCGCCTCGGCGCGACTGACCGCCAGAGAGACCGGCACAAGCAGCGGCTGAGCCTTGATGCCCTGCGTGTCGCAGGCGGTTTTCATGCGCTCATAGGTGATGCGTTCGTGCGCAGCATGCATATCCACAACAATCAGCCCTTCAGCATTCTGCGCCAGAATGTAGACGCCGTGCAGCTGCGCCAGGGCAAATCCGAGTGGCGGAATTTCCTTGTCTTCACCCAGGCTCTGATAGAGCGCCGCCTGGTCAGCCAAGACGCGACTGTTGCTGCTTGCCCCGCTGTAACTGGAAAAGCGCTGAGCACTGTTTTGCGACACCGGCGCAGAATCAGTATGGAGAATTTCGCCCGTGCTCTGATCAACACGCAAGCCCAGGGATGCCTGCTCAACCGGCTTCTGCCAGTTGTCAGCGCTCGACTGCCCCATGACATTATCGTCGCGATCTGACGAGCCCTGCATGTGATCGCTGGGGCGCACATCGGCCAGGGCCTTGTGTAATGAGCGGAACAGAAAGTCATGAACCAGGCGCTGGTCACGGAATCGCACCTCATGCTTGGTCGGATGAACATTGACATCGACCAGCGATGGCTGCAGCTCCAGGTATAAAACAAACGCCGGATGCCGGCCGCCAAACAGCACATCACGGTACGCCTGCTTGATAGCATGCGAGACCAGCTTGTCGCGTATAACACGGCCATTGACGTAAAAGTACTGCAGGTCTGGCTGACTGCGCGAAAACGTCGGCAAACATACCCATCCCCACAAACGCAGACCGGATGCTTCCATCTCGATAAAAACAGCATGCTCCAGAAATGCAGGCCCACAGACCAGGCCGATGCGTCGCTGCTTCTCCTGAATAGTCTGCGCGGGCTGCAGTTGATGCACCGTGCGCTGGTTGTGACGCAGGGTCACTCCGACATCAAAACGGCTCAGCGCAATACGTTTGACAACCTCATCAATCCGGCCGAACTCGGTATTTTCAGTCCGCAGAAATTTTTTGCGCGCCGGTGTATTAAAAAACAGATCACGAACTTCAACGCTGGTACCTTGCGGGTGTGGCGCCGGGCTTAGCGTGGCAGTCATTTCCTGTCCTGCTGCTTCGACCTGCCAGCCACCCTCTTCCTGGGCGTGCTCAGACCTGGAGACCAGCATCAGTCGCGAAACCGAGCTGATACTGGCCAGAGCCTCACCACGAAAGCCCAGGCTTTCTATGTTCTCCAGATCGTCCAGCTCGACAATCTTGCTGGTAGCGTGACGGCTCAGCGCCAGCGTCAGGTCGTCGCGGGGAATGCCCGTCCCGTTGTCGCGAATCCGGATCAGCTTGCTGCCGCCCTGCTCGACCTCAACATCTACACGGCTGGCCCCTGCATCGAGACTGTTCTCCATCAGTTCCTTGACGACCGAGGCTGGGCGCTCGACGACCTCGCCGGCCGCAATCTGGTTGGCCAGACGTTGGCTGAGCAGTGCAATGCGTTTCATGGGTAAACCTGTTGTTACGATGCCGGGATGATCAGGATCTGACCGACCCGAATTGTATCACCCCTGAGCTGATTGGCCTCGCGCAATCGCGACAGACTGACCTGATAGCGGTCGGCAATACCGGAGAGCGTCTCACCCCGGCTGATGGTGTGTTCGTAAACGGTCGGTGGCGCAGACAGCGCGATTGTCTGCGGCCCGCCGCCCGGAATCAGCAGGCGTTGACCAACATGAATAGTGTCGCCACTCAGGCTGTTGGCGGCACGCAGTTGGGCCAGACCGATATTGTGGCGCTGCGCAATCATGGAGAGACTGTCGCCACGGACCACAACATACTGCCGATCCGGCCCCTGATTATTGGCCTTTTGCCATGCCAGTAGCGAGCCTTCCGGCGGGCGTTCGTAAAAATAGTTCATGACACCCTGGACGATGGCGTCGGCCAGACGCTGCTGGTAAGCAGGCGAGGTGAGTTTTCGAGCCTCGCTCGGATTGGAAAGATAGCCGGTTTCGATCAGCAGTGACGGGATGTCTGGCGAGCGCAGCACCCAAAGATTGCCCTGCTGGGGCTTGTCGCGACGCAGGGTGGCGACCTGACCCAGAGAATTTAAGATGTAGGAGCCGGCCGCCATGCTTTGCTCAATACTCCAGGACATGGAGATATCCAGCAGCGTCAATGCCAGATCATCCTCAAAGTCGCGCAGACTGGTGTCACCGGCGCTGCCACCCAGCAATGCGGCAGAGTTTTCTTTCTCGGTGACCCGACGGATATTTTCGTCTTCGGCGGTGGTTTGCGACAGCGCGTAGACCGTTATGCCCTCAGCTCGGGAGGTGCTGTAGGAATCTGCATGGATGGACAGGAATATGTCGGCCCGATTGTCACGTGCCAGCATCGGGCGCTCCTGCAGCTGCACATGGAAATCTGCATTGCGAATCATTACCGGCTGGTAGCCCGGCAGTGAGCGCAGGCGATCACTGATTGCCTGCGAAATTGCCAGCGCCACGTCTTTCTCGCGGATTCGCCCATCATAGCCGATGGCACCGGGATCGCGGCCACCGTGTCCGGCGTCAATCGCCACGACGATATCCCGGAGGCTCACCGTGTTCTGCTCAACGGCTGCTGGCGTGCTGACCATCTGTGCGGGCGGCGGCACTTCGCGATCAAGCCCGTAAAGATCGATCACCAGCCGGTCGCCAGCCTCAACATCAGGCGGCAGCAAGTAGCTGCTCGGGTTAACCGCTTCGGCCATATCCAGCACGATTCTGGTGTCGGTCTGGTTGCGCGCAGCGCTGCGGATATTGCGCACCGGCACATCAGTCAGGGGAACGCGACCCGTATCGACTCGCAATTGGGAGCGTTCGATGTCGATCACGACACGATGCGGGTTATCAAGTACAAACACTGAGTACTGGGCTGGTTCACTCAGGTCCAGCACGACCCGTGTGTAGTCAGGTGACTGCCAGACGCGCAGATCGTCAATATCAGCGGCCAATACCGAGCCGCTCATCAGAGCCGACAGAAGCAGTAAAACCAGGCGGGACGCTGCAGATTTTCGGTCAGCATGATTCGAACGACAGAAGACATGGCCTCTGACGTTTCTGACATGACACTGGAAAACTGCTGCCTGCGATCGCATCGACCGTAACCCTGCTCATAGCTGCTTCAGCGAGCGGGGCTATGCGGCCACACGACTCGCTCCATAATTTCTCGACCTGCCTGCGTCGTTGCACGACACTGAATCTGCCGTCCGCGCTGTTTCACTCCCGGACCACTGGACAAGGTCAACTCGATGTCCGGCAGCGGCAAAAATCCTTTGCCTTTCTCAGCCCATTCGATCACGCAGACCGCGGGCGGCTGGAAGTAGTCGTCAACGCCCAGGAATTCTACCTCTTCAGGATCTGATAGTCTATACAGATCAAAGTGATAGAGGGGAAACTGAAAATCTTCGTAAGGTTCTACCAGCGTGTAGGTCGGACTTTTCACTGCGCCCTGATGCCCGAGGGCCCTGATCAGTCCGCGACTGAGTGTCGTCTTACCCATACCGAGATCACCGTGCAGGTAGACAACAGCGCCATGTCCGGCAGCAGCACTTACACTTATCGCATTGGCCAACACAGCACCAAACTTCTCGGTCTGGCCTTCTGTTTCAAGATAGTAACTACTCACATTCATACCAGGCTATCCTGCATTTTATTGAGCAGCTTGCGGAAAGTGGCGGGCAGGTCGCTGGCCAGGAGGCCGCGCTCGCCGAATTGCGCCGCCAGCAAATCTGCTGCCTTTGCGTGCAGACACACCGCCAGCCGGGCGGCGTCGGCAGAGGGCAGTCCCTGAGCCAGCAGCGCCACCATAAACCCTGACAGCACGTCGCCCATGCCGCCTGATGCCATGCCCGGATTACCATGCATGCATACATCAATCACATCCGAATCGGGGAAAGCCAGAAGAGATCCCGCTCCTTTCAACAGACAGACCGTACCCGCCAAAGACTGCAACTTGCGAACCGCGGCGAAACGATCAGACTGGATTTCCGCCACGCTACAGCCCAGTAGCCTGGCGGCCTCGCCAGGATGAGGCGTGATGACCCAGCGCGCTCGCGCCTCAGCCGGCGCCAGATCACCCCAGGCCAGTTTTTGCATAGCCAGCAGATTCAGCGCATCAGCATCCAGAACCAGCGGTGCGCCAGCGTCAGCCACCCAATCCAGAATTTCGCGCAATACATTGATTGACCAATCACTTTTTCCGAGCCCGGGGCCAATTGCCAGTGCGCTGGCCTGAGTGAGCAGTGATCGCAACGCTGCGCCCTGCAGGACATGCCAGTCATCCACTGGCTGAACCATTACCTCGGGCTGGCGTACCAGCATCGCTGTTCGATGCTGGCTTCGCGTCAGCAGGGTTACTGTGCCGGCTCCCCCCCGGACTGCAGCGCCCGCCGTCAGGAGCGCAGCACCACCAAAACCGTCATCGCCTCCGACTACCACCGCACGGCCAGCCGCACCTTTGTGGGCGCTCTTTGCGCGGGGTTGCAATGCCTCAAGAGCATCATCAGCGAAAATGGCGCGCGCGACTGGTGGCCAGCTCGCTGTCATGTTACCCAGACGTTCAGGCAGGCCAAGATTGTCGAAGCAATGCCTTCCGCAGTAGTCGACAGCATCCCCGGTATACAGCCCCTGAGTCCGGGCGATGAAACTGATGGTCGCGCTGGCGCGAACTGCCACGTCCTTGACCGACCCTGAATTGGCATTGACGCCGGTGGGCTGATCGATGGCCAGCACAGGAAGATCCAGTGAATTGACACGTTCAGTGGCAGCCAGGAAGTCACCCGTCAGGCCAGCGCGCGCCCCATTGCCAAGCATGGCATCGACAATCACCACTGACGCCGACTCGGAGCGGCAATAATTATAAAAATCATCATTTTGCCAGGGCTTAATGGCGACTTCAGACTGCCTTGCCAGTTGCCACGCCTGAGCAGCAGCACCCTTCAACCTGGAACTGTCGACCATCAGGAACGCTGTCACGTCCAGCCCCTGTTCACGGGCAAGTGAGGCCATCACAAGGCCGTCACCACCGTTATTGCCTGGACCGCACAACACGGCAATCCGCTCGGCATCGGGCCACAGTTTCTGCATCTGTCGCCATGCTGAGGCGGCGGCCTGACACATCAGATCAAACGCATCAATGCCAGAGGCGATGGCTCTGGCATCCATATCCCGAATCTGGTCGGTACTGTAGAGCAGCTCCGCCATGAATGGCCTACTCCATCCGGTTGATCAGTCGCTGAATCAGACGCAGACTGGTTTCCAGCTCTGCTGTTGGAACGTCATCCGTTAACCCAATGGCCCAAGGGTCCTGAAGTGACCGCAAGGCGCTATAGACCTCCTGCCCGTGTTCGGTCAGCTGTACCAGTGCCGAGCGTTTGTGGCGCGGATTTTCAACATAGGCAAGCAGGTCATCAGCCGCCATGACGTCAGTGATTCGCTGCACTGCCTGACGCGATTGGCCAAGCGACCTGGCGATGGAAGGAACCGTGACACCAGAGTTCGACAACGCCACGATACCAATAACCTTCCAGCGGGCGCTTGTCAGACCAACCCGCTCGGCCATTCGGTCACCATCAGCAAGCAATAGTCCGTTAAGCCGGAAAACGGCGCGCACCAGATCCAGAAAGAGTTTACGTTTGGGGGAATGCATCATCGTCGCCGCAGCGCTGCTCGTTTTAATGCCTTGTGTATAGAGGCAGGGTTGATGGGGAACTCGCGCAGATTGCCACCCACAGCGTTGGCTACCGCATTCGCGATCGCTGCTGCCGCAACAGCCGTGGCAACACCCAATGCACTTTGTGTACTGGCACCAGGCTCTGCTTGTTCTGTGTTTTCACTGCTGGCAAGCCACACGGCCTCGACTGCGGGCAAATCCAGCACAGCCGGCATACGATAATGCATGACGTCAATATCGTGCAAACTTCCATTTTCGTCGAACATGACCGCTTCGTTCACTATCTGACGAAATGCCTCGGCCAGCGCCTGCTGAAAAAGATTGTCATCCCCACCGGCTTTTGCATCGGCAGCGCCCACGAACACAGTATATCGCGTGACCCTGACCTGCCCGGACAGGGCATCCAGCTCGATGTCACACACATGCGTGCAGCCCATGGCGTGAGCGATACCCCGCCCACCTGTTGCAGCCACTGGCTGCCGATATTGTTCGTGCTCACTTGCTGCCATCAGCGAGTCGCGCTGCCTGGCATTTTGCAGACGCAAGGCCAGAGGGTCGATCCGCAGCTTGCGTGACAATGCATCCATCGCGGTTTCGGTAACAAGCAGTGCGGCCATAGCTGCTGCTTCCAGATGCAGGTTCTGCGGCGGCGTATTGGCAATAACGTCGTAGGCGATCAGGTTCTGATTCGGCAATTGATAACTGGCAAACGCGAGTGCGCATATTTCAGCTGCCAGGGGTGCCGCCGCTGCCCCCGATTGACAGCAAAACACGGCTTCCGCAACCTTCAGAGTGCCATCATTGAGCGCACCCAGACGAAAGCTGGCAAAAACGGCCGGCGTCAATGAGAGCACCGATGCAGGATGTGACTTGATGCAGACAGGCTGTCCTGTCTGCAGGCGCAACAGCTCGGCCAAAGGCAATACCTGCCTGGACAGCGAACGGGCTGGGGGCGAACTATCGTCGTCGCAGCCGACCCGGTCCTCCCCAGTTTCATTCAAGGCAATGCTGACAGCTGGCTCAAAACCACCAGTCAGCACCGGCAGGCACTCGATTTCATCACCCAGCATGACCTCAGCAAGGGCAAAGGCCTTGTCGGGCTGGCCCTTTCGGGAAGTATGGCGCCGGGCAATATTTGATGGTTGCGCAGGCGCCGGATCAACACCTTGTGTGAACAGTGTCTCATCAAGTAGCGGCGCATCTGGCTCCATGGCCGCACGTACAGAGGTAACAGAGGGTAAAAGCGCATATTCTATATCGATCGCAGCAAGAGCGCGTTTTGCGGTTTCAGCATCCTGCGCGGCCACAATGGCAACCGGCTGCCCCTGATACCGGACCTTGTCCCGCGCCAGCAAATTCCCACACAGTTCTGGGTTATCCTTTGCACTGAGAACCGCTGCAACACCATCCATCTGTGCCGCACAACTCAGGTCCACTCGCAAGATTCGGGCATGTGCGAACGGACTTCGCAGGATTGCCCCCTGCAGGGCAGCCTCGGGCCGCAGCTCCACCTGGCACACTGCTGCCCCCTTTACTCGTGCCAGCGCCGCACGACTGCAACCACCTGGCTCGGTCGATGTCTTTACGGCTTGCGACAAGGCACTGACGATCTGCGGATAGCGCGAACAGGCGCACAGATTGCCCGAAAGCGCTTCAGCGACCGCAGAACTGTCCGGCTGTGGATCTTTTTTGAACAGGGCCGCTGCCGCCATCAACATACCGGGGCCGCAGGCTCCACAGCTTAACGCCTGATGTTCAGCCAGCGCCTTCTGCAGTGGGTGAAGCCTGGTATCAGAGCCCAGACCTTCAACTGTGGTGAGATGCTTTCCCTGTACTTCTGCAGCCAGGACCAGGCAGGCACATACCGGATCGCCTTCCAGCAAAACGGTGCAGGCGCCGCAGGAACCACTCTCACAGCCGATTTTAGTGCCAGTCATTCCCAGCACCTTGTGCAGCACCGACAGCAGTGTCTGTCCCGGCTGACAGTCCAGCGATACCGACTGCTGATTGATCACACATGACACATGCATGCTCATCCGGAATCTCCAGAACGACTGATGACAGATCTCTGCCAGGCGGTTCGCGCTGCACTGATGGCCAGTTCTGACGCCACATGGGCCTTATGATCAGCAGTCTGCATGGAATCAGTGCCACCGCGACAGGCGCCGGCGACCTGTCTCCGAAAACGAGCCAGCACATCGGCTTCAAGCCGATTGCCGATTAACATACTGGCCGCACGTTCAGCCAATGCCGGCACCAAAGTTACTGCGGCCAAAGCGACACGGCAACTGTCAATACGGTCGTCTTTCAGGGTGAGGGCGACTGCGACACCAGCATAAGTTTTACCCAGACTGGAACGTGAAGCTACTCTGGCGTAAGCATCTGCAGTACCTGCGCGAGGCGCTGGCAACTCAATACTGACCAGCAGCTCATCCGTCCGCAGGCAGGTTCGACCTGGTGACAAAATCAATTCGGAAACAGGAATGAGTCGCTCACCGCTGACACTGACAACCCGGCAGCACGCGTCAATTGCCATCAACGCAGCAGCAGCGTCCGCTGTCGAGGCGGCCTGACATAGCTTACCGCCTATTGTCGCACGGGATCGAATCTGAGCAGGTCCTGTCGCAGCCAGCGCTTCGGCAAGACCTTGCCAGCTTTTCTGAATGGCCGGGTGACTCGAAGCCTCCTGACAGGTGACTGCAGCACCCAAAACAAGGGCACCGTCAGCCAGAACCGTAACTGATCTCAGTTCGGCAAGGCGTTTGATATCGATCAGAACCGGTGCAGAGCCTGATTGTTTGTCGCCACCGGCAAGTGCTGCAGATGTATCATTCAGGACGGGCAGCACACTTGTGCCGCCCGCCAGAACCCTGGCACTGCCCCTGTGTTGATGCAGACTGCGCAAAGCTTCAACAATAGATGTGGGCGCCAGGTATTCCATTATGCGCCAATCAGAATCGCAGCAGCAGGGTCACGGAAGCTTCAGTGTCTGTCTTCTCACGGGTCACCGGGACTTCCGTCTGATGCTTTACATTGATCGCAAACTTCATCGACAGATTTGACAGTATGTCTGACTCCAGGGCGGTCTCAGATCGTGCAATGGTGGTGCGCTCACCAACATCGGCACTCAGCGTCTGCAGGAAGCGCGCATTGTCAGACAGGTCCCAGCTATAATCTGCAGACAGTCGGATAATGGCTTCTTCAAAGTCACCTTCGTCACTGTCGGAACCTCTGGAAACACGCATACCAGCACCTACTGTGTAGCTGAGTGTCATGTCTTCGAGATCGCGGAATACAACCTGACCATAACTCACCGATACATCAGACTGGCTGTCGTAGCCACTGAACTTGTCAGTCTCATGAGCCACCCTGGTCATGACAAAATTATCAGGATCGAAGTTGTAGGTGGCGCTACCAACCGTATAGAGTCGCTGCGCAGCCAGCTCGTCATCTTTCGATGAGCGGAAACCATCCAGCGTAAGCCGATAGGACCACTGTTCACGAATGGCATCAAATGCAGCCCGAAACCGCAGACTTTCATTGTCCGTGTTACCTGAGGTGTAGACAGCACCAAGTTCCAACTCGCTGGCCAGGTCCCAGGTCTGGGCCTGCAGGGGCAGCGCAAACAGCGCCAGGGTCAACAGTGCCACTCGCACGCTGTTGCGGTAAATTCCAGGCATAACTTCATCCTCTTGATTGTTCAGGTCTGGCCTCATTAGCGTTGGTCCGATTCAAGTCCGGGAACTGTCATAATCGAACGATGTTGTTGCGAGACCGCGTCAGGTCGATGATTCTGAGCAATTAGGCCGATATTGTCCAGCCAGCAAACCGACTGATTCATGGTGTTTTTTGCGCGAGTTTATGGATACAATGCCAGAAATTAAGATGGCTGGAGTTCATCTGTATGAAAACGCTGATTCTGGTGCGTCATGCCAAGTCCAGTTGGAATGATCAGACACAACGCGACATCGACAGGCCATTAAACGAGCGTGGTCGCCATGATGCTCCCATGATGGCTGACAGAATGCTGGCCCGCGGCACGCAACCGCAGCGAATCATCTGCAGCCCCGCATTGCGAACCGTTTCGACCGCAGAAATTTTTGCCACTCACCTGTCCATTCCCAACGAACTGATCCACATGGAGCGCCAGATCTATCTGGCCAGCAGCGGCCACCTGCTGCACCTGCTGCAACATCAGGATGAAAATATAGACGTCATCATGCTGGTCGGCCACAACCCGGCACTGACAGATCTGTTCAACGATCTGTGCGAATCAGCGCGACTGGACAATATGCCAACCTGTTGTGTGGCAGAATTAACGTTTGAGGTGGACAGCTGGGCGCGCCTGGAGTTTGGCAAAGCGCAGCTCAAGCAGATTGATTATCCCAAAAAAGTCTAGTCACGCCGCTGCTCAGTGCGTCATAGAATAGATCAGAAAATTGACACCGAGCTGATACGCTGTATTTGCATGCCGCGTTGGATAATTCGGGTGGTAGGTGTGCTCCCAGCCATCACCCATATCGCTGTTAAAATTGATTAGCACCATTACGCGCCCCATATCATCGAGTATGGCGTGCGTTGTCGCGACACTGGCATCCCGCTCGGGAATATTCTCCGGGTTGCCCAGCGCCGGTATCATCTGCGGCCCATTGGTATCGTAGTAGATCCGGAAAATCTCATGGTCCGGCGGCAGCTGAACAATGTCACGTTCAGGGAAAACCATTTGAAACGAGTTTTCGAATGCCTGCCATTCGCGCGTACCCCAGAAGTCATCGATCAGCAGGAAACCACCTCGCAGCAGGTACTCCCGCAGGTTCTGCAACTCGGGCGGAGAAAAGTATGGGCCACCATTGCGCCCGACTTCGAGCATGTACAGGAATGGATACTCGAAGATCTCGTCATCGTCCAGTCGCAGGACGATAGGTTCGGACATTACCCTGATATTACTAAGCCGTGAGACGCCCCTCAGAAAGTTGCGGTCGGCTGCCGGAAAGTCGACAGACCAGGGACCATAACCGAAGCCCCCCCGGTAATATGAGTCGTATTGCACTCTGACAAACGCGAATTCGCCGGCGAGGTCGGGCGCATCTTCAGGCAGCTGTGACTGGCCCGGCGAACGCTCCGGCGGTGGCGCCAGAAGTGGCTGGGCATCAAGGAAAGGTGAGAGCAGCATGCCCAGCAAAGACAACACGGCCACCGACTTAACACTGTATTTTCGAATGGACATTTATCAGCTCAATTGCCAGAGACGACAGGGTGTTCAGCTCACCAGTTTGGTGTAAGCTGCCAAATAATTCAACCTAAACAATAACAACAGTAACACCGGGAGAACAGCCATGCCCCAGGCATTCACCACTTCGCGCACCCCTTCGATTCTGGCCCTTAGCATGGCCGGCCTGATGCTGACAGCCTGCTCTGGCCCAGAGCAAACGGCCACAGAGTCAGTCAATGTGCAGGTGCTTTCGAGCGCACCGCATCTGGTCACCGGTGGTTCAGCGCTGGTAGAACTTGTCTACGACAGCCAGGGAGCCCTGCCACAGATTCATGTCAATAATGATGCATTCACCTGGCCCGCTCCGGCAGATGATGACGGTCTGCAGACCGCCAGGGTCCTGATCGAGGGGCTGGAAAACGGTGACAATGAGGTGCGGGTGACCGTTGGCGCGGCGCAGGCTGCCCTTACTCTGGTCAATTATCCGATAACCGGGCCCGTCATCTCAGGCGAGCATCAACAGCCCTACCTGTGTCTGTCTGAACTCGCCCCGCGACAGGCTGAAGACGGCAGTGAACAGCCGCGGCGATTCGCAATCGGCAATGGAGAATATCTCGAAACGAGTCAGTCCGCCGGCGACTGCTCTGTACCCACCCGGGTCGATTACCTGTACAAAAGCGTCTCTGACGAAGGCTTTCAGCCGCTGCAAGACCCGGCCCGGGTACCCACCGATGTGGCTACCACTGAAACAACTTCGGGTCAGCAGCTACCATTCATCGTCAGACTGGAAACCGGCTCCATTAACCGGGCCATCTACCAGATTGCCACACTGTATCAGCACGGACAGACCGTGAGTGCCGTCGAGCCCGCTCCTGATGGATGGAATCAGAGACTGGTATACACCTTTGGTGGCGGCTGCGAGGCTGGCTATTTTCAGGGTACCAGCACCGGAGGCGTTCTCAGAGAGAGCATTCTGGCGAAAGGTTATGCCGTGGCATCGTCAACGCTCAATGTGAATGCCCAGGGCGGCTGCAACGATGTCCTGTCAGCAGAGACCGCCATGATGGTGAAAGAGCACTTCAGCAAGCACTACGGTGTGCCGGTGCACACGATCGGTAGCGGCGCTTCTGGCGGCGCCATGCAACAGTTACTGATAGCCGGCGCCTACCCGGGTATTCTTGATGGGCTCCTGGTAGGCATGACCTTTTCGGATGCGGTCACATATTTCACAGATGCCCAGGAATGCAGCGGACCATGGCGCCCGTATGCCAACAATCCCGATAATGGCCTCGATGAAGCAACACGCACGGTGGTTGGCGGCTGGCCAAACTGGTATTTGTGCGATGAGTCGTTGGGGGATCGACCAGACCGGATTTCACCGTTCGACTGCCCCGCCGAAATTCCGCAGGCCATGCACTATCATCCCGAGCAGAATCCGGACGGCGTTCGTTGCTCGATCTACGACGGCATGCGTAACATATTTGGAGAAAAGTCCTATCCTTCGATTCCCACACAGCGCCAGGTAGCCCGCAGCCCGCACGACAACACAGGGGTGCAGTACGGACTGGAGGCACTGAACGCCGGACTGATCACCAAACAGCAGTTTCTGGATATCAATGAGAATTTCGGCGGCTGGAACATCGATTATCAGCTGACCCCGGAACGCACACAGGGTGACCCGGACGCGATACGTATTGCCTATGAAACCGGACGCATCACCAGCGGAGATGCCGGCCTGGCACGTGTGCCCATCATTGACGATCGCCTCTACCTGGACGATCAGGGAAACTTCCACGCAAGCGTCTACTCGTTCACCACCAGGGCACGCCTGCAGCGGGATAACGGACATGCTGATAACTATGTCATCCGGCGCCATGGCAGCGAAATATCACTGGCGGATGAGAATCTGTCGCTGATGGATGAGTGGTTGAGCAATATCGATCGTGAGGACGAGTCGACCCCCTTGCTTGACAGAATCGTGGCGGCACGCCCGCCGCAATTGCTGGACGACTGCTTTGCCGCTGACGGCGAGCGAATTGTTGAGCCAGCACAGTTCGATACCCAGCAACTGTTTGACAACACTGCCGGGCGCTGCAACCAACTGTATCCGCCACATGCGGGCCTGCGACTGGTCGCCGGCGGTCCTCTCAGTAATGACATCATGAAGTGTCAGCTTAAACCAATCGAGATCAGTGATTACGCTGTCACGTTTACTGATGCTGAGATGAATCGCCTGCAGAGCATTTTCCCGGAAGGGGTGTGCGACTGGAGCCGGCCGGGCGTGGGACAAACAAGTACCCAAACCTGGTTGTCCTTCGGTCCGTCTCCAGTCAATCGCTATCAACCCTGATCAGGACAGGGCGCCCTTATTTTCAATAGCCTGTGACGGCCGTCTGCACAATAGGATGCCGACGGCCGATAACAGAACGCCAGCGCCAAGCAGCGTCGCATCACCGACCGCCAGCCCGAAAGTCTCAAGGCCAGGCAAGGCAACTAAAACCCCACCCAGACCTGTCAGCAGGCGCCCGCCAGTGCCAGGCACCCCAGTACGATCCAGAAAACCCAATCCTGGCAGATAGTCCTGCAAAGATCCCGCAATCAACACGATTCCAAGCGCCACAGTTGTCGTGCCTGTTATCACCTGCCACCAGCTTGCTTCCAGGATCAATGCCGGATCGAGCACAAAAAAGAATGGAATAAAATAGATCACACTTCCCAGACGCATGGCCTTGAAACCCGTGGTCAATGACGAAGCGCCAGCGATACTGGCCGCAGCAAAAGCGCCAAGTGCCACAGGTGGCGTAATGAATGACAGCATCCCCCAGTAAAGAATGAACAAGTGCACACTCATTGGACTGAGACCACCCTGCACAAGCGCTGGTGCCAGCACAATGGCCAGAAAGATGTAGGCCGCAGTCACTGTCATGCCGATACCAAGGACAAAACTGGTCAATGCTCCCATCAGTAGCAGCAACCAGATGGAATCACCCGCCAGATATAACAGGTCATTAACCAGTGTGCCTGACAGCCCGGTGACGGACAGGGCTCCAACAATCAGGCCGACACCAGCCATAATGGCCAGCAGCTCCACGAGCAAGCGTCCAGCTGCCACCAGGAATCGGCCTGCAGCCGCAAGGTCCCAGCGATGAACACGCGACAGTTGATTCAGCGCCAGCAGCATGCCTGTCGCAAAATACGGCGCAGCTGCTTCGCGCTGCATGACGATCAACAGGAAAATCAGGACTGCGAATGACGCGATGTAGTACCAGCCATCCCGAAACGTTTCGCCCAGTTTTGGCAATTGCTCGCGCGGCGTGCCTTTCAGGCCGGTGCGGGCAGCGTAGGCATCCACCTGCACAAACAGTCCAAAAAAGTACAGCAGCGCAGGTATTGCCGCCGCCAGTGCTACCGAGGTGTAGGGCACATTCAGAAATGTAGCCATGACAAACGCGGTGGAGCCCATGATTGGCGGCAGCAGCACGCCACCCGTTGAGGCACAGGCCTCGACCCCACCGGCGTAAGCTGGTGACATACCATCCTTCTTCATTGCCGGAATAGTCATCTGGCCAGTCGTTAAAACGTTAGTGATGACACTGCCACTCATGGAACCCATCAGTCCACTGGACACGATGGCGACTTTGGCTGAACCACCTCTGACATGGCCAAACAGGGCAAACGCCAGATTAATGAAAAAACGACCACCACCCGTATGCTGCAAAGCTACACCAAAAATCAGGAAACCGATCACCAGTTGTGCAAAGGCTCTAAATGGCAGACCCAGGATACTCTCGATACTCATCACGTGGTACGAGGCAGTATTGGCCAGAGTTGATGACATTCCAGAAATCGGACCGGGCATCAATTCAGCAAAAACCGGATAAACTGAGAATACCAGCACCAGTCCAAACAGGGTTGTGCCACCGCAGCGACGCACGGCTTCCAGGGTCAGTGCCCAGAGCGCGTAAGCCATCCAGACCGCATGAGTCGGTGCGGCGAACTCCCAGCCATAGTCAAGCATGGTCTCTGCACTGAAAAAGAAGAAAGCACATATCCCAAACGTGACAAGCGACAGGATGATGTCGTACCAGTAGCGCCGAGCTTTGGCGAATGGGGGAAACACCAGAAAACTCAGCGGCAACAACAGCCCAAGCAGAGCATAGTAATAATGATTCTGAACAGTAATCACAAAATCCATTAGTGGCTGTTCAGAAAGCAGTCGCTGTGAATCCATGGCAAGGAATATACACAGTATCGCTGACAGCGCCAGCAGCCAGCGTACCGCAACTGGCATCTCGGTTGTGGATCGCGACATCAGTCCCAGGTCTCCCATACAGGATCAAAACCGGCTGCCTCGAGCCGCTGGGCACGCAGCTGCTGCCAGTGCTCGCTGAACTCATCGCGGTCTCGGATACCGGCTGATTCTGCTTCCTCCCAGGCTTCGGCCAGCACACGCTGCCGTTCCAGCAATGACTGATTATGCGCATCCAGCTCGTCGGTCCAGACACCGATTTCACGCCAGTAGCGAACCGCACCCGCATGATAGGGAACAACCCAGTCAAACACCTGCCGCTCCAGCTGCCAACCTATTGCACCTGGGTCAGCGTCCTTGAAGTCATCGAAATTTTCATGAATCACTCGGGTCATCCAGTACACCATTTCTTCATCCTGGGTGGACTGGGCGATCAATGCGGGATAGGGATAGGTGCCTGCTTCCTGCGGTTGCTCGTCACTGATGCCGGGACCACGGGTTGCCATATGGCGCGTGAAGTATGGAGCTACCGAATGCATGCCCTGCCAGCATGCCTCATCATCATGAGGCGCAGGCAGCCAGGCAATACCTCTTGGCGAAGCTTCCAGACGCCGGGTCGGGCCGGACACTGTTGTGCCAAAGGCAACATCGACATCGCCATTGATGACGCCCTCCCACATGGCCTCGTAGCCAGGAAAGTCAACGCGTTCAACATCTTCCCAGGTCAAACCGCCGCAGGCCAGGTAGGCCTCCATGGAGATATTAAGCGCGGGCGCCGCCCTGACAAAGGGCACACGACGCCCGCGCAACTCTGCGAAACTGGTAACGCCGGTATCAGCCGCCACTGCAACAGCCTGATTACTCAGGCCGTTGGAGGTCATCAATAACTGCAGCGCCTGTGGGCCCCACTGGGGATCGGCGAATTGATAAACACCTTCCTGCGCAAAATAGGTCGCTACCCCGTTGGCAGAGAACTGGACGCGGTTGCTGACCAGAGGCAGTAGTCGCGACACATCATTCTGACCGGGGATGACCCGCAGCGTAATGTTGTAGCGGTCACGCAACATCGCACCAATCGCGACCGACTGATTGTATCCGGTTGTTCCTAGATTGTAGGCTGTCCAGGCCAGCTGGCGTGGCAACTCCGGTGAGGCGGGCTGCTGAGCCGATACTGTCCCGGCAAATCCCAGCGTCAGTATGAATGGCGCCAGCAGTGTAATGATGCCGCGAGGCCCCTTTGCCCTGTTACAGCGATTACGCAGCATGGCGCTGCATGGTGTGCGGTGCATCGCGACTCCCCCTGATAGTTCTTTTAATTGTGCACAGTTCAAGCTTGTCATCGATGTCGATAACATCTAGTCAGAGGTTAGCAGGGACAACAGAGAAGTGAAAGAAATAGCGGAACGATCGGGCGCGGCGCAGGAGCAGGTGCAGGTGCAGGTGCAGGTGCAAGCAAACGTTAATTGTCATCGAAGCCAGGCCTCAGGCGAGACCCGGCTTCGATGTATTAGTGGCAAGCTGGACGCTAGACCAATCAGTTAGTGGCGCGACGACCAGTAACAGGGATCGGACCGAAGTCGGTATCAAACGAACCACTCATCATATCCCCGTCAACTGTGCCGGTGAAGGCCAGCGTCATGGAGGTACCCTGGGCGTCAATGTCGGTAGCAAATGACAGTGTGTCACCGGCGATCGCTACAGAGTGAATCGGGGATGACCCCATATCCTGCGAGCTCATGTTGCCAGTCAGATCTTCATTGATAGTCAGATCGGCGTTCATGGCACCAATGGGTGTATCGATGGTAATTACCCACTCACCCACTGCCGGATGCGGGCCTGTACCAGCACAGGCTGCCAAAAAGAGTGCTACCAGCATACCCGCTACCAGCTTTCCTGTTTTATTGATCATTATGAGTTCCCCTTCTTTTCAATAAGCATAAAATTAAGATAATTGCTGTACCACATCGCTAAATATGCGGCCCTACTTTGATCCCGAATGGCGCGGCCGTCAACGCCTAATTCGTTGGATTAGACGATTTCCGTGACAGATACCTGGCAGTTTCCGAAAACCGCCAATCGTTCACAATTTTTCTACCAGGCTAACTCCAGTATTTGCATGACCTCATCTGATGATTGGATGCTGCGTGGGTTGTTGCGCACGACCGGATGTCGCGCAGCAGACTCTGCGATCCGCGCCAGCTGCTCTCTGCCGACGCCCAGGTCCCGTAGGCTGGCTGGCAGATCCATGCCTCTAACCCAGTCCTGCAGCCAGTCTCCCAATGGTGTCTCGCCGGCACCCATCGCCTCAGCCATTTCACGTTGTTGAATGACTGTTTCCTGCGCATTCCATTTGAGCACCGCGGGCAACATGACACAGGACGTATACCCGTGCGGCACACCACATTGTGCGCCCAGAATATACCCAATGCCATGACTGGCGCCATGGCGCACTTTTCCAAGTGCGGCACCCGCCAGCCACACAGCCTGCTGTAAAACTGTCCGCAGCTCACCGTCCTGCGGTGATCGCAGGACATCAGGCAACGACTTTGAAAACAGTCTCATGGCGGCCAGGTACTGCCCCTGCAGGTACGGATAGGCATCCGCAGAGCAGTAACCCTCCACAGCATGATCCAGTGACCTGACAGCTGTAGACAGCCATAACCACATTGGGGTGTGCTGAGCCAGGTGCGGGTCGTAGATAATGGCACGTGGACTCAATCCAGCACCGCGATATCCTTCTTTACTGGCTGTTACCGGATTCAGAATGCCAGCATTCTCGCTGAACTCGGCGCCAGACAGGGTACTGGGTACGGCGATCTGGCAAACAGCACTCCTGGACGATTTATCAGCCGAGGCTCCATAAAGATCTCCCGTACTGCCATCTCCGCGTCGAGCATAACGCAGCAGCTCATCTTCGTCCTGAATATCAGCGTTCAGGCAAAGCTGGATAAGCTTGCAGGCATCCATAATGGATCCGCCCCCGATCGACAGCAGCACATCAGCATCGTGCTGTCTGGCCATCTGCATGGCCTGCCAGACAGCCGGTCTGGGTGAGTGCGCCGGAATTCCATCATGACAGGCTACCAGCCGGTCACCTATGATGCTTCTCAGCTGTTGTTCCAGATTCAGATTGCGTTGCAGCGTTGCAGAAACAAACGCCATTACCCGATTCGCGGACTGCCCGCTGCGTTCCAGTTGCCCAAGCGTGACCGGCAATGATTCAGCCAGCGACATGCCAAAGCTTACCTGTGCGAGGGTAGTCTGAATATACATTCCGGCCTTCACGCAACTGCCCTCATGCATGCACGGTTTGCGGCACCTGCAGCTCTGTCTGCCGCATAAAAATATCCTGCAATCCCGCGAAAATTGAAGAAATTCATATTCTGCTATATTCTCTTATCTTCCCTGACACGAATACCTTTCTCAAGCACCCGAAACATTACTTGCCGAGGCCCTCAATGATCGAGCTCACTATCAACGGACAGCAACACTCGCTGGACATCGAACCGGAGATGCCCCTGCTCTGGGCGCTACGCAACGAGCTGGGACTGACCGGCACCAAATTCGGCTGTGGTATTGCCGCCTGCGGCGCATGCACAGTCCATGTGGACGGCCGCGCTGTGCGCAGCTGCGTAACACCCGTCAGCGCTGTGCAAAACACAAACGTTACCACCATCGAAGGACTGGCCCATAGTGCCACTAGTCATAGTGCCGGACAGAGCTCCGTCAGCGCTGCGCGCACAGATGTGCAGAATGCCTGGATCGAGCATCAGATTCCGCAATGCGGATACTGTCAGTCTGGCATGATCATGGCAGTCAGCGCTCTGCTTGACAGCCAGCCCGACGCCAATGAAGAGGCCATAAAAAACAGTCTTAGCAATGTATGCCGATGTGGCACTTACCCGCGCATCAGTCGAGCTGTGCGCGATCTGATCGCGGCAAGACAAGCCAGCCGCAGCCAGGAGGAAACCGTATGAAACTTAATCGTCGTCGTTTTCTGCTTGGCACCGCCCTCGCCGGTGGCGCTCTGCTGGTAGGTTACGCTGCCAGCCGTCCAAGCCGCCAGAGTCTCGCGAATGAAAACCACGCCGCACAGGGCCAGACATTTCTGACCACCTGGTTGCGAATAGACCCGGACAATCAGGTTACCGTCATCGTGCCCCACTCCGAAATGGGGCAGGGCGTACTTACATCGCTGCCTATGATGGCTGCCGATGAACTTGATGCCGACTGGAACCTGGTCCGCGTTGAGCAGGCACCGGTAGATGACCTGTTTGCCAACGGCGTCCTGATCAAAGGCTTCGCCGCCTCAATGGGCTTCAGCGTGCCCGCTCTGCTTGATCGCGGTATGGACGCTCTGACATTGAAAGCCGCTGAAATCATGAACATGCAGATCACCGGTGGCAGCAGTTCAGTCCGCTTCACCGGAGAGATGGGTATGAGGACAGCCGGTGCGGCAGCCCGACAGATGCTGGTGAGGGCTGCTGCCGAGCAGTGGCAGGTACGCGAGGACGAGATTCAGGTCGCCAACAGCGTAATTTCGCATCCCGGATCAAACCGTACCGCGACCTTTGGAGAAATGGCGGCGCTGGCTGCCACTTATGAACCACCTCGCAGTCCGGTACTCAAGCGCCCCGAGCAATTCACGTTGATGGGCCGGTCCCTTCCACGCGTCGATATTCCAGCCAAGGTAGATGGCACTGCCCAGTTCGGGATCGACGCCCGGCCAGAAGGCATGCTTTATGCCGCCGTTACCACAGCGCCGGTATTCGGTGGCCAGCTGCAGCGGGTGGAAAATATTGATGCCGTCATGCAACGCCGCGGCGTGGTCCGAGTGGTCGAACTGGAAGACGCCGTCGCTGTTGTCGCCGACAATTACTGGCGCGCCAGTGAGGCTTTGAAGCAGCTGGTCCCGCACTTCACCAGCACCGAACACGATCAGCGCTCCAGTGCCGACATCTTTGCAGAATATGATGCCGCGCTTGAATCTGGTGAACGTAATGAAGACGTTGCCGTCGGAGACGCGTCCGGGGCGCTGCAGAGCGCTGCCAGCGTTGTAGACGCCAGCTATCGCGTACCCTATCTGGCTCATGCCGCCATGGAGCCAATGAATTGCACCGTTCATTTTGCGAATGGCCGCTGTGAGGTCTGGACCGGTACGCAGGACAATCTGGGCATTCGGGGTCAGGTCGCCAGCGCCGCCGGGCTGGATGAGACAGAGGTGACAGTGCACCCGTTTTACCTGGGTGGTGGCTTTGGTCGGCGTTTGCCAACATCAACCAACACCATTATTCAGGCAACACAGATCGCCCGGCAGTTTGACGTGCCCGTGCAGACCCTCTGGAGCCGCGAGGAAGATACCCGCCACGACTATTACCGTCCAGCGGTTGCCAGTCGTTTCCGCGCCGGTTTCGATAACGACGGGAAGCTGATCGCGTGGGAAAATGCCTACATCGGCAAGAATGAACCCGCCGAGGCAGCTCATATTGCCTACCAGATTCCCAACCAGAAAATCGATTATGTGGAAAGCCCGACGCACGTTCCATTTGGTGCCTGGCGAAGTGTGGCGCACTCCCAGCACACATTCTTCCTGGAATCGTTTACAGACGAACTGGCCTGGCAGCAACAACGCGACCCTCTTCAGTTCCGTCTGGACTATCTCAGCGACAAACCCCGACACCAGCGGGTGCTTCGAGAGGCTGCGAGTCGGGCTGGCTGGAACACACCACCGCAGGCTGGCCGCGCGCGCGGCATCGCCCTGCAGGAAAGTTTTGGCAGCATTGTTGCCGAGGTTGCTGAAGTCAGCCTGACCGAGGCGGGTGAAGTGAAAGTTGAAAAAGTGGTCTGTGCCATTGACTGCGGACGAGTGGTGCACCCCGACAACGCTGCATCGCAGGTTGAAAGCGGGATCATCTATGGATTGACCGCAGCACTTTATGGCCAGATCACAATTGAGGAAGGCAAAGTCAAGGAAAGCAACTTCCATGACTACCCAATGTTACACCTGGCACAGTCACCGGAAATTGAGGTCATAATTCTGGAAACGGAGGGTGCCCCGGTCGGCGGTCTTGGTGAGCCAGCCACCCCGCCAATTGCCGCTGCCGTCACCAATGCACTGTACGCATTGACGGGTCAGCGGGTCAGGGAGTTGCCGTTGCGGCACTATCAGTTTTTGCCAACACCGGAAGAGCGTGGCGCGAATCGCGCCTGATCAGAACGGATAGAAGGGTCGATGGTCGCGCATTGCGGCCACCGACCCTCTGGAGTCACTCAACCAGGGAGCGGTTCTGTGACATTCCAGTCTGAACCATAAACTGACGGAACTGGTCAAAATCCAGCCCACCCGACTTGTCCTTGTCCAGAATGGTGAACGGCAGAACCATGGACTGACGGGCGCCCTCGGGCATTTCTGTCAGGGCAATCTGCCCATCCATGTTGGTGTCCATGTAACCCATGACTATGGAAGTCATGTAGTCATCCACATTGATCTCGAAATCATTTTCGCCGGGCTCGGCGTAGCGGAACGAAACGCCACCATACAGCATCTCTTCCCAGGTCTGCTCACCAAAGGTGACATCCACGCTGGGATCAGGGTTGCTGAGATTTGCCGTGGAGTTATCGTAGGTCGTCCGGTGAATGATCTTGGTACCGGCTGGCGCTTCGATAGGATCTTTGAACTGGAAGTAACGCTGCCAGTTGAAATCGTAATCAGGCGACGATAGCACCACTTCCTCACGACCATCCGGATAACGGATCGCGAACTCGGACGCCCGGCCTCGATAGTGCGCATGCGGGAACAGGGCATAAATCACTGCATCACGCTGCAGCTCGAAGTAGGCTTCAGCCTGGTGCTCAGCCTCGCCTGCCGGAATCTCCAGCTCCAGGTTCAAAATCGAGTAGTGCTGAAGTACATGCTCCGGCGGTTCGTCCGCGAAATAAAGGCCGATACGGGTCTGGTCGCTGGTTGCACGGCCATAGGTTGTGTAATGCATCTGCGTAAAGAAGGAGCTGTTGGCAGGTACGTAAACACCCGTGTCTTCTGGGTAAATGTAGGTTTCATTACCCGGTACGAACGTCATTAACTGCGGCTGGAACAAAGACTCTCCACTGTCAGAGTCAGCGCCCAGCGTGGAGCTGGCACCAAAGGTTGCAATCGCGTGATGTACAACCTGACGATCGCCGGGTGATATCTGCACCGCCTTCACCCAGACGTCTCTGTCCAGAGGGTTTTTAACCTCAAAGAACTGGTAATCCAGCACACCAGTTGCAGGGATATCAAAGGCAGGTAAATCAACAATCAGATCTGGCTCGCCAAGCTCCCATTCCGTTTCTGCTGCCGGAATCTGCGTCAAGGGGTCTGCCCCCTCGCCACGCGGTGAACCTGCATCTATCCAGCCGACCAGCTGTCGCTTCTCATCAACGCTCAGGCTCAGATCATGTTCAAACTCACCAATTTCCGGGTCTGCGTGCCATGGTGGCATGCGGCGCGTGAGTACCGTTTCCCGAATCATCGGTGAAAAGCCCTGCACCATGGCATGGCTGGTCATTGCCCAGGGAGCTATGCCACCAGTGCGATGACAGTCCGCACATTTTTCTATCAGCATTGGCGCAATCGTGTCGCTGTAGCTTGCGGTAGCAGGCTGCGCTGCGTGCCGAGGCAATGGCACTGCATCCGTCATGGCCACCTCTCGGTAGTCTCCGGGCTGCTGCTCCAGCAACTGGGCCACAGAAGCCCTCAGTTCCGGATGCACAGAGCCATCGGCAGCCAGCGCAGGACCGCGATATTTGACTTCCCAGCGATTGGGATCAATCACCAGCGTTTCGCCTACCAGATCAAGCTGATAAGTATGCGCAATCAGTCCGGCATCGTCTTTCAGGATTGGTAATTCAATATTCTGCTGCTCGGCATGCGCCAGCAGTGTTTCCCGGGCCGTGTCCGGGACGGGGTTGATCAGCGCAATCGGAACTCCGCGCTCCAGCCATGGCTGCGCCTGCAGAGTCCGGGCGACCTCTGCTGACTGCCCGGTATCGTGACTGTGTGCCGACAGGATGACGGCGCGGCGTTGACCGTAATAGTGGAGATTGAATGCCTTGCCATGTTGATCCATCAAGGTGAAATCAGCAGCGCGCATCGCGTCCTGATCGCTCGATTGGGCCACCGCTGGGGTGACCGCCAGCGCCAGCATCATGCAGCTGGTCGTCAGCAGGGAATTCAGGGTGTCAGAAAACTTCATGGGAAAACCTCTTACCCAGAACAACAAAAATGAATGGATTCATACACGTTGTACTAGAACAGAGACCGCCCATAAACGTCAATCGGTCAAAAGTCACGCAAGGAAACGCGCGACGTTGTTCAGGTTTCCGCGGCAGGACGATAGTGACTGCGGATAAAATCACCCAGCATGGCAAATTCGTCGTGGCGTGTGCTGGCCTTACGCCAGACCAGGCCGATCTGACGATAACTGCCCGGCTCCAGCGGCTCTGTCGCAATCTGGGTATTCTTGAGCAGTGGACTATGGATGGCCATCTCCGGCAGGTAGGTGACACCCAGATCCGCATCGACCATCTGTACCAGCGTCAAAAGACTGGTGGCGGTAATACTGCTGACTTTGTCGGCGTTTTTGATGTTGCAGGCTGATAGCGCATGATCGCGCAGACAATGCCCGTCCTCCAGCAACAGCACACTGTCACTGGGCAGCAGGCTGACATTGGCGTAGTCGGCGCTGACGAATCGGCTGCGCTTGTGGTGTGCCAGAAAGAAATGATCATCAAACAAGGGCATCTCCACCACATTGCGCAGCTCATACGGCAATGCAACCAGCAGCAGATCCAGTTCACCCTCCATCAAGCGCTCGTAGACACGCTCGGTAAGGTCTTCTTTCAAATAGAGCCTCAGGTCGGGGTAGGCCTCGCGTAAAGCTGGCAACAGCGCAGGCAGCAGGAATGGAGCGATGGTCGGAATAACCCCCAGCTTCAGCTGACCGGTCAGTGGAGCCTGATTTCCCCTGGCCATTTCCACCAGGTCTTCCAGATCCCTCAATACCACACGTGCCTGCCTGGCGATATCGCGTCCGAGACTGGTGATGGTCACATTCTTGTTAGTGCGATCGACCAACTGAATATTGAGCATGTTCTCCAGTTCTTTGATCGCCACACTGAACGCAGGCTGCGACACAAAACAGGACTCTGCTGCTTTTCCGAAGTGTTCATGATGCTCCAGTGCAACGAAATAGCGCAGCTGTTTAGTGGTCGGCAAATGACTCATAGTCTCCCCGTTAACGATACATTTACCATATCAGTTTAATATATTTAATTCATTTTATCTATTCACTGCCGCGACGTATGATTTCACCATCGTTTAGGAAGGTTCATTGAACAACGATCCCTCATTACCGGAGTGTGCCCCAAAGCACTCCGGTTTTTTTTTGCCACAGGATTTACTGATATACTGGCTTTCCAGCTTCGTCATGGAGATTGATATGCAGCAACGACCGTTTTTCGACAAGTGCCTGTCTGCAGTTAATCCGCGACGTACGTGGCTGGCAATCGGCACGCTGGGATGTCTGTGGCTGCTGTCAGCATTGGCACAGGCAGCTGATGACAGTTACTCCGGAGATGTTTGGCACGGGCAGTGGCTTGCGGAGGGTACGCTGTTCAGCCTCGAACTGCAGGCAAGTGGTGACCGCTTTCAACTGCTGCCCCGGACCCCGGCCGGCCTGCAATGGCAAGCCAGCGAGGGACGCATAAATGGCAACTCAGCGACGGTTGATGTGCATTATCAGGGCGTTTCAGCAACTGTACTCGTGCAACTGCAAAGCCCGCTGAGCGCCATTGTTCGCCCCATGAGCTGCCAGCCAGACTATCATGTGATCTGCACGCTGGTCAGTAACCAGCAGGCGCGCTTTATCAAGCTGGAAGGCAGCGACTGAGCCCTTTCAGGCCAACCTAGGCCAGTTCATCCATGGAACGGATGCACTTTCCAACAATACCGTATTCAATTGCCTCATCAACCGTCATCCAGTAATCGCGATCAGTATCTTTGGCAACTCGCTCTACTGGCTGACCGGTTTCCTCGGCAATCAACTTGTTGATACGAGCCCGCATTTTGACAATCTGCTCAGCCTGAATCTTGATGTCCGACGCACTGCCTCGCGAACCACCTGAGGGCTGGTGTACCAGGAAGCGGGTATTGGGCAGGGCAAAACGATGCTCTTTCCTTGCCGCCAGATAGATATTTGTCGCTGCGCTGGCCACCCAGCCGGTTCCGACAACCCGCACCTCAGGCCTGATGTATTTGATGATGTCGTAAACAACATCACCAGACTCAACGTGCCCGCCCGGGGAGCTGATGTAAAGTGTGATGGGATCGTCATTCTCACCAGCCAGCGCCAGTAGACGCTCGGTTACCTGTCGGGCCAACTTGTCGTTGATTTCGCCAAAAATGGTAACCGCGCGGGCCTGGAACAGCTTTTCATCCAGTAAACGCCCAGTGGCTGGTTCCCGCGCTTCAGGGGCGGACAACACTTCTTGCATAACAGACTCTCCAAGTATCTTTGACAAATTGCGATAGGCAAACAAAACAGCGCAATATCATACCACGGCCTGGCGATGCTCCCCGTCAGGATGCTGTTCGTCGCCAAGCGCGTTAAATGTGATAAGCAGCTGCGGCAGCAGTGTCAGCGCACCAATCAATGCAACCACCATGGCGACACTGGTCAGCAGACCGAATACCATCGTTGGTATGAAGTTTGAAAGCACCAGAATCGAGAAGCCGGCCACGATCGTCAGCGATGTGAAGTACATGGCACGGGCAATACTGTTATGACAGTAGTGCATGGTCTCGCGGTAGTTGCCGATGCGATGGAATTCGCGACGGAAACGATGCATGTAGTGGATTGTATTGTCGACACCAATACCAATCGAGATAGCTGCAATGGTGATGGTCATGATATCCAGCGGTATTCCCAGCCATCCCATGATGCCGAGCACCAGCGCCGCTGCAATCGCATTCGGAATGATGCACAACACAGCAATTTTCAGCGAACGGAACAGCACCAGGAACATCAGCATGATGGCACCCAGGACCACACCCAGTGTCAGGATCTGCGACTGATACAGGCTTTGCAGCACATTGTTGTAAAGCACCAGCATGCCGGTGACGCGCACCTCATCGGCCTCCAGGCCAAATTCTTCCTGCATGCCCTGCTGGACTTCCCTGATCAACTGGTCCCTGTTCAATTCTGGGTCGGATTCAATCACCCGGACATTAAAGCGCGCCTCATTGTGCTCAACGGACACAAATGGCGTCAGCACCGTGGAGCGCAGGTTCTCCGGCAGCATGGTGTACAAAAGCGCCCACAGAAAGCTATCTACCGGCTCTCCGCCATTCAGCTGCTCTGCCAGTTGCACAACAGCCCCAAATGAAAGCACTTTGCCGGTTCGCGGATGCTCGTCGAGGTATTCGTGCATACGTCTGATTTCATTCATTTTATCGGCAGTAAACCAGTACGCATTGTTGTCCTGATCAGACCCGCCGTCGTCGAAACCATCGTCAAAACCGTCATCAAACCCATCATCGAAGCTGTCCTGCACCTCAGGCAACTGGACCAGCACATCAAAAGACAGCGTTCCACCCAGCTTGTCATCAAACAGCTTCATGCCCTGGTAGATTTCGGTTTCTTCATCAAAGTAATCAATAAAGCTGTTTTCCACCTGCAGCCTCGAGATGCCCACTGCACTGACAACAAATACCAGTCCGTATACCCATAGCAGGGCTTTGCCGTGACGCTCAGTCAGTGTCGCCAGTGCGCCTGTTACATTCAGTTTGCGCATGGGTCTGTCAGCCAGCTTTTCTTTGGGTAGCAGGCTCATCAAGGCCGGGAACAGCAGGAACACTACGATCAGCGCTGTCAGCACGCCCATGACCATGATCCAGCCAAAGGAAATGATGGGCGTGATACCACTGACTACAAGCGAACCAAACGCCACGATAGTGGTCAGCGCCGTGTACAGACAGGGTCTGAACATGACCAGCACCGCGTGGCGCAGAAGCCGATCGTGAGGACTGTAATGCCGCGATGCCCTTAGCTCGCGGTAGCGCACTATCAGATGCACTGTCAGCGAGATGGTGATGATCAGCAGCAGTGACATGAAATTGGATGAAACGACTGTCACCCGCCAGTCCATGACACCGAGGATACCGACCACGATGAGCCCGGCTATGGCACAGCAGGCCAGCGGCAGAAACACCCAGCGCAAACGCCGAAAGATCAGCCCCAACGCAATCACTATAAAGGCAAAAACGCCAAGGCTGAATGTCGCCAGATCATTCTGGACAAAGGTGACCAGGTCGTCGGCGATCATCGGCGCTCCGCCCAGGTAAAGCTGGACCTCATCCTGATAGCCATTGAGGATTTCGCGTATCTGCGCGATATCCTGATGACGCAATTCGGCTGTCTCAACGCTATAGGCATCAAACTCTGCACTGACTTGCGCCAGCTCTTCGCGTTCCTGCGCACTTAGGCCTTCCGCGGCCTCCTTGTTAAGCAACTCGGTACGGCGATTTATCAGTTCAATGTAGCGCTCATCCTGCTGGAACGTCGCAAGCATGGCTCCCGTCTGACCATCAGGGCTGATAATCGCATTGTTAAATACGGGATTGTTCAGCAGCTCCTGACGTGCCGCCTCGCGATCGATGTCATCATCGGTCACGGTGGCATAATCCTCGGATATCCCGGTCAGCGGGGTATCCCCAAAAATTGGCACGTTAAGAAGGCTGTCGACAGAGACAATGCGCTCCATGGCCAGCAGTTCATCACGGATCGACGCCATGATGGCCAGCGATTCGTCGCTAAGCAGGTCCATATCCCGTGGCGTAAATGCGATCGTGACCGAGTCGCGCACTCCATAACGCTGATTGATGGTTCGTGAGTACTCGAGGTCCTCATCATCCTCCATCATCAAGGAATCCGCCGAAACATCCAGCCGAAAGTACTGGGCATACCAGGCGAACCCGCCGGTTATCACCAACAATAGCGCGATAACAAGCCAGGGTTTGTCGAATACCAGACGGGAATAGAATCGCGATACAGCAGAACGCATACAGGTCAACTTCCTTGAAAGGCCATTAGTCTGAACAGTGGCAGCACTATACCCTGTTACGGGCACTTCGTACCAACTGGATTGGAGCACAGCATCGGTGACGGCCAGCACTGGTGCCGCCCCCAGCCCTCTGCTATCTTCGTCGAACGCTCGATCTGTTGCACTACTTACTGAAATATCTCACAAATCGTCACAATTAGAGCCTTGATGCAGGTCAAGATTGTTGGTCTATTAGGGTGTGTAAGTCGTACAACAGCTATCAAAATATCGCTGCTTGGGAGTACCATGAAATTAATTCATGAGAAGAGCGGTATAAAGTGAGGCTGACAATGTCATTAAAGGAGTTTAAACCATGCGCAAGCTGATAACGGCAGTAATGATGTTGGCGATGCTGGGGGGCTGGTCGTCACTTAGCATGGCCCAGGAAGATGGCTACCTGAAAACCATCAAGGAATTTGAGCTGCAGGACCATATGGGTCAGATGCACACGCTGGATGAATACGCAGACAAGGAATATGTTGTCATGTATGTGCACGGCTCCGGCTGTCCAATCGCCCGCCTGTCAGTACCCAAGTACCAGGAAATTCGTCAGGAATACATGGACAAGAACATTGAATTCCTCATGCTGAACGCATTTGTGCAGGATGACATTCCGCGCATCGCTAAAGAAGCTGAAGAGTTCAATATCACATTCCCGATCCTGAAGGATGCTGACCAGTCTGTGGCACGTTCGCTGGGTGTGGAACGTACTGCAGAAGTATTCATCATCGACCCTCGCACACGCGAAGTGCACTATCGGGGCCCGATCGATGACTCGCTGGGCTACGAGACACAGCGCGTGACCACCGAGAACCATTATTTGCGTGATGCGCTGGATACCATCATGGCCGGCGGATCCGTCAACATGAACGACATCCCGGACGCCAAAGGCTGTCTGGTTGGTTACTTCCTTAGCTGATATCGCTGGGCTGGCCCACTGTGGTCAGCAGCGAAGGCCGTGACCGAATGAATTTCACGGCGGCACAAAAAAAGCCCGTTGTTATATGACAACGGGCTTTTTTATTGGGCTTTCAGCAGATGGTACGTGCAGTCATGACCACAGAGTCATGCGGCTCGCCGTCACTCCACGAAAGCGCGCTCAATTACATAATCTGCCTGAATGCCATGGCGAGACTCTTTAAACCCGGCAGCTTCCAGGATGCGGACCATATCCTTGAGCATGGACGGGCTGCCACACAGCATAAAGCGATCATGCTCCGGGTCAGGCTGGGGCTGGCCAATTTTTTCGGCCAGTGCGCCATTCTCCAGAATATCAGTTACACGCCCCTGGTTTTCAAACGGATCACGCGTCACGGTTGGATAATAGACCAGCTTCTCGCGAACGATATCTCCGAAGAACTCATTGTTGGGCAGCTCATTGGTGATGTAGTCACGATACGCCAGGTCGATGACACGACGAACACCGTGCACCAGCACAACACGCTCAAATCGCTCATAAACTTCAGGGTCGCGAATGATGCTCATGAAAGGCGCCAGGCCAGTGCCGGTGCCAACCAGATACAGGTTACGGCCAGGCAGCAGGTGATCGGCAACCAGCGTGCCGGTCGGCTTGCTGCTGATCAGCAGCTCGTCGCCCACCTTGATGTTCTGCAGGCGTGAGGTCAGCGGACCATCCGGAACCTTGATGCTGAAGAACTCCAGCTCTTCATCGTAGTTTGCGCTGGCGATACTGTATGCGCGCATCAGGGGTCGTCCATCGACTTCCATGCCAACCATGACAAAATGGCCATTCTCGAAACGCAGGCCCTTGTCACGTGTGGTGGTAAAACTAAACAGGGACTCGTTCCAGTGATGAACACTGGTAACACTCTGTTTTGATATTGCCGCCATAACTTCACTTCCTCGTCGTTCATACAGGATGGATTAGATGGCGCCATGGTAAGGTCGACATCAATATAAATAAAATGATTTAATAAAATATCCTTTATCGATTTTATAGATATAAGGTTCACGACGCGGATAAGACGGAGATCTGCCATGCATTACACCATCAGACAGCTCGAAGTGTTTCTCGCCATTGCCTGGCATGAGAATGTCTCCCAGGCCGCCGACGCCCTGTCAATGTCGCAGTCCGCGGCCAGCGCCTCACTGAAAGAGCTGGAGCAGCGATTCGACATACAACTGTTTGACCGTATCGGCAAACGACTGCAGCTAAACGATTTCGGCAAAAGTCTCAGACCGCGCGCTGAAGCCCTGCTCGCCCAGGCCGCCGAATTCGAAAATCTGCTGGCCGAGCGTGGCGAAATAGGCCATATCCAGGTAGGTGCAACACTGACAATTGGTAATTATCTGGCCGTCCCCATCATGGCGGAGTACATGAATCGCTACCCGGGCTCGCGCGTTGATCTGACTGTAGAAAATACACGTGCGATCACCCAGCGCGTATTGAATTTCGAACTTGATGTCGGCCTGGTCGAGGGTGAGCAACAGGACGACAATCTGGACGTCATCCCCTGGTATCAGGATGAACTGGCCCTGTTTTGCGCGCCAGACCATCCGCTTGCCGGACGGCCGACGCTGGATGATGATGACCTGCGGACCGCCGACTGGATTATCCGTGAAGCAGGCTCCGGTACGCGACAGGGCTTTGAACACGCGATGTACGGCCTGATGCCACGCATCAATGTGAGACTGGAACTGCAGCATACCGAGGCAATCAAACGTGCTGTCGAGGCTGGCCTGGGTATTGGCTGTCTGTCACGTATTACGCTGCAGGAAGCGTTCCGGCGTGGCAGCCTGCTCCCGCTGTATGCGCCCCATCGCGACTGGGTGCGCCAGTTCTACTTTATTATTCACAAGCAGAAGTATCGAACGGCAGGTATTCGCAACTGGCTGGCTCTGTGCCAGGAGGATGGTGCCGGGAACTTCAGCCACTATGGTCCTGATCAATAGGACGGACGCCAGCAGTTTAAGAAGGCTATCAGCCAATTTCAGCGAGCAGCTCGCGGGCTTTTTCGAACAGTACCGGATTCGCCACCAGGATGTTTTTATTATGCAGCACAGGGCTCACCCCCTCTGGTACTGGCAGAAAATGTCCGTATTGGGCACCAGCCTCGCGGGCAATCAGCTGAGCTGCCGCGAAATCCCAGACACTGAGGTTTTCGTAATAGATATCGAGCCGTCCCATGGCTACCCAGCAGATATCCAGAGCCGCCGATCCAATCCGACGCAGATCCGCGCAGTGCTGCAGCATGACGTCCAGGCGTTGCACCAGTAGCTGCATGTCTTCTTTGATGTAGGGAAAACCCGTTGCAAACAGTGCCCGGCGCAAATCCTGCTTCTCGCCAACCTTTATGCCTGTGTCGTTGATGAAGGCACCCTGGCCTTCTATGGCGTGAAACATTTCATCGCTGAAAGGGTTGTAGACGACCGCACTAATCACCCTTCCCTCTGACAACCACGCGATAGAAACGGCAGAATGGTCATGATCATGGGCATAGTTCACGGTGCCGTCGATCGGATCAATAATCCACAGAGGCGAGGTGATACTGCTGAGCTGATTAATATCCGGCGCCGACTCCTCAGCCAGTATCTGATGGTCAGGATATCTGTCACGTATGGCATCACAGATCAGCCGATCCACTTTGATGTCAGCCTCAGTCACCATTTCCTGGCCGGCATGCTTATAGGATTTCTCCGGACCACCCTGTGCCTGAAGCTCCGCCAGCATCATTGCGCCTGCCTGTCGGGCAATGGCCTGGCTGAATGCCATCAGTTGCTTGATATCAATACTGGTCTGTTCCTTCATGACACCTCTATGTTCAAAGCATTGGAGAACTCATCCCGTCCCAGCTTGCCGGAGAAGAATGTGTTGAACGACAGGCTGACGCGCTGAATATCCTCCTGCACTGGAGGCACACCATGTCGAATGTGTGATGGAAACAGCAGCAAATCACCCGGCTCGGCCTGAATAAAGTAGTGCTTTGCGTTGTAATAGGTTTCCTGCTCGCGCATCAATTCAAACCACAGCTGATCCTCATTGCGATAGAAATTGATACCGTCACGCTGAGCCAGATAGATATAGAGAACACCGCTTACGACACTGTTGGGATGGGTGTGGATGTGGTGCGACTGATCCTTGCCCGACAGGGTCAGCCAGGACTGGGTGATTTTCAGGCGGACGTCATTGGAAGTCTTGAATACGGTATCCATATACGCAGCAAGCTGTGTCTCGATCATGGCCTTGATCTGCTGCATCGGTAGTGCGTTCAGAACATGTTTGTCCTGAGAAGAGAAATTGGAGATGGCCGCCACTGGCTGCTGCAGCGCTTCCCGAAAAAATGCCTGTTCGCTTTCACTGAATGACCGCCCCAGTTGTGCCCGACAAACCGGTACGGCAAACAGGTTCATCATCTGCTGGTCCATGGGCGCCTCATCCTGCCTGCAATCGTCTGGGTTGGCACTTTTGCAGGCGCGGACAAGTCTGTCAACTGATCAGGAGAGTTTGTTGTTATAAAGCCCTACCGTTGTGGAGCGCTCACCTGCGTAGTGGAGGTGGGTTTCCTCTTCGTCAACTGCGTTGCACTCTAGCGTTTGCTGGCTTGAATGGCCATCCGTGACAACCGACACAACACGCCGGGTCAACCAGCCAGAGTCATAGTCGTGCGACGCCTGCACGGGCAGCATCAGTAATGTCTCTGCCTTGTCGGATACCACTTTGGCCAGCGACACCTCTGGCATGCCGTTATCGGCAAGCTCCCAGGTAAGCGTTGCAGTTGCTGCCAGGAAGACGTAGCCAACTGTCATGGCGGTGGCGTGCATCACACGCACTGCTGCCAGAGCCCAGGCTGGCATGCGCAGCGCTGGCCAGGAACGTGCTGTTGGCGACGAATTTGTGGCTACCTTAGCCTGGCTGATGTCGCATTCGAGTGCCTGCGGCTGCGCGATCAGACGATAACCTCGCTTGGGCACAGTCACGATGTAACGTCGCTCTCTGCTGGTATCTCCCAGCAAGGTTCGCAGTTCCGACACGGCACGTGTCAGCACTTCTTCATTGATCACCACGCGCGGCCATACCTGCGACAGTAACTGCTCCCGGCTGGCAAACTGGCCGGGTGCGGCAATCAGTGCCAGCAATAAATCCATCAGCTTGGGCTCAACATGAACATGATGCCCGTTTTTGACAAATACTCCTGCCTCCGGAATTATCTGCCACTCCCCCAGTCGAAATCCTTCCCGATCATTCTTCATTATTAGCTCTCCGGCACTTGTTTGACAGTTACATTGACGCACGAGTGCACTGAAAGGTTTAAATACGCCTGAATTTTCTTCGGGTCAACGTACGAACGTAATCCGAAGGTTTTCCGAAGCATTCTTCCGGATACCCAAAGGCTCTGCGAAGTAATGACTGAGATCCTGACCTCACTGATCAATCAGCCACGAGGTACCAGGTATGAGTCTGAACTTCTCATTTGCCATGATTCTGGCAGGCGTCAACATGCTGGTTGCGGGTGCTGCCCATGCCGGCCAATCGTCAATCATTATGCCTGCGCAGTTTACTTCCGAAACACAGGCGGTGATCCATGCCGCAAATATTTACAACCCGGTGTCTGTCGAAGAAGATCGTGAATTCATGGGCATCATTTTTAGCGAGACAAGCAACGGGATTACGCTGTACGGCTACACGGTGGGTGCAGGCCATGCTGGACATGACCAGGTAACCGTCACTATCCAGGTGCCGGCCGGTGCACAGAAAGTCGCTTTCTGGCATACACATGGCGCACCACACTGGACCCGCAACTACTTTTCTACTACTGACACGAAACTGGCAGAGCAATGGCAGATCCCGATCTATCTTGCAGCGCCTGATGGCAAACTGCGCCTGTATGAGCCAGGTGACTCAACCCTGGGCTGGCGACGAGCCCGGCAACTGGGACTGGCAGGCGAAGACGGAGCCAGCAGCGGAAAGCTGGTCAAAGCAGCCGGCTCATCCGACCCCGTGAGGATCAGGGCATAAGGTCCAGAGCAGGGCTGCTGAACTCCATCTGGATTGCAGTGGCCCGTGCTAGGGACGGCGATATTAATCGCGACACCAGATACAGACTCATGTCGATGCCTGCTGTAATCCCCGCTGAGGTCACAATATTGTCAGCAACGACCCAGCGTGTTTCCGGGTCGGGATCGACCTGCAGATGCGGGAACTGGCGTTGCAGATCGGCTTTGTCTTCCCAGTGGGTGGTTACATTTTGATTTTTTAATATGCCTGCCGCCGCGAGCAGAAAGGCGCCGGTGCAGACAGACGCGACCACCCCGGCTGTGGCAGCAGCGCCAGCCAGCCACTGCTGCACTGGCCGCTTGTGCATTTCATCTGTGTGGTCGCCTCCGGAAATCAGCAGCACATCAAGGTGTGGATGTTCCTCCATGCTGAAGTCTGACATGACCTGATAGCCAGCCCGCGCAGTCACCAGGCCGCCGTGCTGGCTGATCAGCCAGGTATTAAAGACTGGCTCGCCGTGCTTGACAGCCTCGCGTCCTGCAATACGAGTGGCGGTTGTGAACACCTCAAAAGGGCCCGAAAAATCCAGCACCTCCGCCCGTTCATAAATATAGATACCGATATTGATAGTCATCGGGTCACTCCGGGGCTGATGAGGGCAAAGACAGAACATAACGACTCAGCAGCTTAATCTGCGTGTCATTCAGCTGCAGCGCAAACGCTGGCATTTCCACACCCCCATCGCTGATCATGCGCTGAACCCGGGTCAGATCAACAAGGCCGGTCAGCGCTGGCGCCGAGCCGCCGGGCAATCCCGCGCCCGCAGCGCCGTGACAGGCTGCACAGCTTTGTTCGAAAAGAGTCATTGCAGACTGTCGCTCTTCTTCTGTCAGACTGACCATCGCCATACTTGCGGACGCGGAAGTGGTCACTGCAGTCCCGGAGCCCGTTGTGCCTGCATCGCTTGCAGAGTCGGCCACCGGCGCGCCCGGCAGTGCCAGCGCAACCAGTTCGGCCGGGTGCTCTGCCGTTGCTACCGCAATCACGATGTATTGAAAGCCATCATGAAAATACGTCATCGGGGCGCCGCTTGCTTTAGCGGGCAGCTCCAGCTCCGCCAATACTTCCCCTGTTGCTTTGTTGTAAGCCCTGAACATCGGCCCGCCAGGGTCTCCGCTCAGATGGCCTGCCTCAGCCAGAAACAATAATTCGGCCGTCAGGAGAGGCGATGGCCGGATCATGGGGTGCCCCATATTGGCAAAGTCCAGATCCAGACCCTGCAGGGCCGGGTGTTCCTTAATGTAGTCAGAAGCCGGACCAATGCTGCGAGACCAGATGTGCTCGCCACGGTTCATATCCGTTGCGGTTATCAGACTCCATGGTGGACGTGTAACAGGCAAACCGCGCGGACCCTGAATGAACACTGATGGTGCACGCAGGAACCGCCAGTCAGTGCGACCTGGCTCCGGGTCAAGCAGACCAGCCGCCATCGGCGCGTTGCGTAACGGCACAAACATCATGCCCGTCTCTGGGTCGAAGGCAGCGCCATTCCAGTTGGAGCCGCCCTGATAGCCAGGGTTAACCCAGGTGCCCTGTGTACCACCCTTTCTTATTGGAGTCGGAGGCATATACATGGGGCCGGTCACATACTGGGCCGCAATCGCCAGGGCCTCTGAGCGTAGTTCGGGAGTGAAATCGATCAGGTCCTCTTCGTGAAAACCCTGAGAGAGATAGGGTGGCGGCCGGGTCGGAAAGGGTTGTGTCGCCGAGCTTTGTTCGCCAGGCACTTCGCTTTGAGGCACCGCACGGTCCTCTATCGGCCACAATGGCTCACCGGTGATGCGGTCGAATACAAATGACATGCCCTGCTTCGTAAGTTGGGTAACAGCCTTCACGTGGCGCCCATCCACAAGTACATCACCAAGGATCGGCGCAGCTGGCGGATCATAATCCCACAGCCCGTGTCGCGTCAGTTGATAGTGCCAGACCAGCTCTCCAGTGCGGCCATCGAGACAGACCAGACTCTGCGCAAACAGATTGTCACCGTGTCGATGACCACCATAAAAATCATTGGACCCTGCTTCTACCGGCAAGTAGATATAGCCCGTCTCCTCATCGACGCTCATCATTGACCAGACACCGGTATTTCCTGCATAGCGCCAGGAGTCACCCTCCCAGGTCTCATGCCCCGGTTCACCAGGCTGCGGTATTGTATTGAAGCGCCAGATCAGCTCACCTGTGCGAACATCGAAGCCGCGGATATGACCCGGCGTTGCGGCCACATTGGGTGCGGTGATTGTACCGACAACCTGAGCCACAACCACATCACCAACAATGGCAGGAGGCGATGACGAGCCTACGGAATCAGCATCAGATCCATCAGGGTAGAGACCTTCTTTCAGAAGCACGGCGCCGTTTTCGCCAAAAGCCGTGTCCGCCCGTCCAGTCCTGGCATCTATGGACAACAGACGCCCATCGAGTGTGTTGTGAAATATTCGCGCCTGCTCGCCGTCCGTCCAGTACGCCAATGATCGACTGCCCAGTCCCAGACCGCGGTCATCCACAGACGCCGGTTGTGGATCGTACTGCCATAATACCTCGCCATTTGCCGGGTCCAGAGCAACCACCTGGTGCTGACCACTTGGCACATACAGAACGCCATCCACCATCAGCGGTGTTGCTTTCAGGTTTCGATCCGGCCGATCGCCCAATGGCAGGGCTTGCCAGCGCCACACGGCCTGAAGGGAATGAACATTTTCGGCGTTGATCTGCGACAGATTCGAGTAGCGAGTGAAGCCCTGATCACCACCCCAGGTGTGCCACTCACCATCGGGGGCCCCATATTGCGCCCCCGCCGGGACAGCCAGCGCCATCAGTATCAGAACACCGGATGACCGTGAGCTAGTTGAGCGCACGCTGTTCCACAATCTCCTGCAAACGTCCGACCGACGTCTCGAGGGCATCTCTGGCCTCTTCATCATGATTAACCTTGGACAAAACGAAGTATGCAGTACGGGCCACCTGACGCCATCTAGGATTGGAGGGTAGTTTCTCAAGCGACAGGTAACGATTCATTGACCGCGTACGCAGACGCCCGTTATCGACGCTGACACTCCAGATTCGGCTCTTTTCTGCCAGATCAATAATGGACTCGCCGGTGATTTTCTGCCAGTAGTAGTGACAGTCCTGCATGACTTTCACCAAAGCTTCGCGATAAGCCTCCTCGCTGTCCTCATTATCCACACTGAGTGTGGTTGAGAGTTTGGAGATCAGCGAGTCTATATACTTCAGCTCGTCGACCAGCTCACTGTGTTTGTGCAGATCCTCGGGTTTGATATTCGACAGATATTCGCCAAGGGTCTGTGTCCGCTCCACGTTGCGGTTAATCTCGGCAACAATCTGCGGCAGGCTGAGCGACTCCGGATCATTATTATCCGTTTCCTGATCAGGAGACGCCGACATAGCTGCCGATCTGTCTTTTTCAAATACGATCAGATAAAACTCCTGATCCATCTGATCAATAGTCAGCAGACAGAAACGACCTGTTTCTCCCGCAAGCTCAAAGTCGAAATATTCAATGTCCTCACGCCGCGAAATCATCGCCTCGTTAAACGGAAAATGAACCGCATCAGCAAGCGCCGGTGAACGATTGATCAATGCATCAGCGACGCGATTAACTGACTGTTGCAGATAGTCCTGACTATTGATATCGAGCAATTGCTGGGCAGGTTCGTTGGCATAGATCAAAACCCCGGCTTCATCAACCGCAAGCAATGGGTCACCTGTCACATCCAGCAGCGCTGCAAGCCGCTGCTCTCGTTGGCGCAATCGTTTCTCGTTTTCTTCGTATCGCTGCAATTGCCAGTTGAGGCGCTGGTTGTCGCGCCGGACCTGCTGCAGCAACATCAGCTCAAACTGTTTATCGATTCTGACTCGCAGCTCTTCTTTGCTGAAAGGCTTGGTGATGTAGTCGTTAGCGCCCAGACTAAGACCTTTGACAAGGTCCTCAGCGCGGTTTTTAGCAGTAAGAATCACAATTGGGAGTTCATCCGCGTCATAGCGTTTACGCATGATCTGGCATACCTGGTAGCCGGTCATGACAGGCATCATCAGGTCCAGTATCACCATATCCGGCTTGACCTGACTGAGCTTCTCCAGCGCCTCTGCGCCACTGAGAGCCGTTATCAGGTCGTAGTGTTCCGACAAGTGTGATTCCACAATCCTGAGGTTCAGATACTCATCGTCAACCACCAGAATACGCCCGCGTGACTTGCGGTTCCGGGCAGGACTCTCCATTACAGTCGTATCTGATGCATCGTCAGATGCCCGACGTCGATCAACATTCAGACCGGTTGCCTTCAGCGCCGCAGACAGCTCAGCCGGAGCATTTATATCAACACTGACGTCCTTACTGGCCTGGGCACTGTTCTGCTTTGCTGCTTTCTTGCCTTCAGGCAGGGCCTTCTTCAGTGGGAGATCAAAGTAGAACAGTGATCCCTCGCCCTGCGTGCTGCGCAACACAATCTCCGAGCCATGCAGTTCAAGCAGGCGCTGCGAAATAGAGAGTCCAAGCCCTGTTCCACCTGCTTTTCGTGCCTCGGCAGAGTCAACCTGGTAGAAACGCTGGAATATCTGTTTCTGATCCTCAGCCGAAATGCCGATACCGGTATCACGAACGGAAACCCGCACATCCAGATCCAGAACTTCAACCGCAATAGTGACACTGCCATGCGGCGTAAACTTGATGGCATTGGCCACCAGGTTGAACAACACCTGCTGCAGCCGATCCTCGTCTCCTTCAACAATTACCTGCCCCGGCGGATAATTTTCAACCAGCTTGATGGGTTTCTCACCAATCAAAGGACGCGTCATGCGGACCACAACCTCACAAACCTCTTTCAGGTCAGTGTCGTTACGATTAAGCGCCAGCTGTCCATTTTTCATGGCGGAGAAGTCAATGACATCATTGACCAGACTTGAGAGCCGTTGCGCGCTGACCTTCATCAAGGTCAATGTTTCACGCTGCGATGTTGTCAGTGTGGTCGACTGCTGATCTGCCAGCATGATTTCGGCCAGGCCGATGATGCCAGTCAGTGGCGTGCGCAACTCGTGTGACACATTGGCGATAAACTCTTCTTTGACGCTGTCGGCTTGCTGCAGAGCATCAATTTTTAACTGATTGGCCTTCAGCAGGTCTTCCTGAGCCGCGCGGTAGCCCTCCATCATGTTCTGCAGTCGATCACTGAGTCCGACGGCCAGCACGGTGATCGCCAGCAGTGATGCCAGCTGAATGCCGTTGTAGGCGAGCAGTGGCGGAATCAATACACCCAGACGCTGAGTCAGTTCCAGCAACACACCGACCAGCAGTATGATCCATGCAGAGATGAAGAAACTCGCTGCCCGAGACCCGCGCCGCTGCGCCCGCAGTGCTCCAATCGAGATGATCAGCATATTGAAGGCCGTTGCTGTCAACGCCATACGATTAACCAGCGACGCGTTTAGCACGAATGAAATCAGGATGGCACCCGCCACGACCAGAATATAGACTGTGGCCGCACGGTCGATACGCCGATCAATCTGGGGCAGATTGAGAAAGCGCTGGACAAAGGCCATGACAAACAGACAGACCAACAATGCGATGACTCCGGTGGCTTTGTTGGACCACTGAGGACTTTCTGGCCACAGGTACTGATAGGCCAGCCCCATGGAAGTCAGTGAGTACAAGCCGCCGAACAGCACGATCAGACCGAAGTACAGGAAACCTGTTTCACGGCTGGTGTGCCAGACAGTAAAACTGTAGATCGCAATCATCAGCATCAGGCCGAAATAAAGACCAGAGGTGAACAGGGATCGCTGGGACTCTGATGCAAAGAACTGCTCATCACCCAACATCAGTGGGAATTGGAGTGAGCCGGAAGTCTCTACCCGGAAATAGATTGACTGCGCCTGATCAGGCAACACAGGGAATTCAAAGTTGATACTGCGGTGGGCACGATCGCGGGCACGAAATGGCAAGGAGGCGCCGGCTGACTTTTGTACCCATTCACCTTCTTCCTGAAAGTAGAAGTCTACGCGAGTCAGTTGCGTGAAGGTTGTGAAAGCAATCCACTGTTCCGGTTCGTCAAAGCGATTATCCAGATCGATCCTCACCCAGAGGGCACCGCCGCGATAACCGAGATTTGGCTGTCCCGGAGCAACCCAGGGCTGGCCCTGGGTTTCCAGCTGCAGACGTGCCTGATCAAAGCTCAGCTCGCCCTCGGCATCATCCAGCAGCAGCATTTCGGAACCTGGCACCATACCGCCGCCAAAGCTGTCCAGATCCAGAGCGCTGACAGGCCTGGCGAACAGCAATAGCAGCAGAATTGCCCACAGCAGGAACATCACCCCAAGGTGATTTCCCCCGGGATGAGCGGCCGCACCCACCGTTCTGGAATCGGTTTTGTAGTTATCGCAATGCTCTCTGGTTTCCATACCGGGCCTGTGACGCTGTCGGGTATACTCAACCACTCGAATCATATAGAGTTTATGCCAACAATAATACCAGCGGATAGCATCATGCCCATATCAAAAACCCATCGAAGCCCATCAATTATGAACAACATCATGTCTGGCAGAATCTCCGCATTGCCGCTTGGCCTGAGCCTGATCGGCCTGGTGGCTGCGTGCAGCCCGTCTGAAGACGCTTCCGAAGCAGGTATCGCTACCTATCATGCCGAACAGGCTGAGCGAGGCGCCATGGTTTACCAGGCACAATGTGCTCTTTGCCATGGCACAGCGCTACAGGGCGGTGGCGCGGGGCCAGCCTTGAGCGGGGAAGCATTTGGCAGCCGCTGGTCTGACCAGTCCATGAGTGCGCTGGTCCAGCTGATCAGCACCAGCATGCCTCCGGCAGGTTCCTCGGACCTGAGCCAGGAGGACTATCTGGACGTTACCGCCTACATACTGCAGAACAATCAGATTCTGGCCGGTGAACAGGCCCTTGTGGCTGACAGCAGCTACACATTGAGTGATTTTTCGCGCAGTACTGCTGCCCCCGCTGCCCCCACAGAGTCTGCCAACAGCGTGTTCCCACAAGGGTCTGCTGAGCAGGAGGAGTTGGGAGTGACTGTCGCCGGCACAGTAGACGACTTTACGCCGCTGTCCTCCGAAGAGCTGATGAACCCCTCTCCAGAAGACTGGCTGATGTGGCGCGGCAATCCGCAGGCCTGGAGTTACAGCGCTCTGGACCAGGTTAACGTAGACAACGTCAACTCGCTGCGGCTGGAATGGGTGTGGAACATGCATGAAGGCGACTCAGAACCCGCTCCAATTGTTTATGACGGGATCATGTACCTCATTAACCCCGGCAATGTCATTCAGGCGCTGGATGCACGCAATGGTGAGCTGATCTGGGAGCATGCGGCAGGACCCAACAGTGGCGAAGATATGCGCAGCATTGCCATCTACGACGACAAGATCATTCAGGCAACCACCGATGCCCGCCTGGTCGCACTCAATGCCCGAACCGGAGAACAGGTCTGGGAACAGGTTGTTGCCGACAGCAGCAAAGGTTTTGCCAACTCAAGCGGCCCGCTCATTGCGGACGACAAAGTCATCGTGGGCCTGGCCAATTGCGCAACTTACATCCCTGAGGACTGTTACATCAGCGCCTACAGCGCGGATACCGGTGAGCTTCAGTGGCGCTTCAATACGATTGCCAAAACCGGCGAACCTGGCGGCGACACCTGGGGTGATCTGGATGACCTTTATCGTGCTGGTGGTGAGACCTGGATCACCGGCAGCTATGACCCGGAAACACGTCTGACGTATTGGGGGGTTGCGCAGGCAAAACCCTGGGCGCCACCCAGCCGCCACATGTCCATCCACGATGCTGGCCTTTACACCAATTCCACCCTCGCGATTGATGTCGATACCGGGGAGCTGGCCTGGCATTTCCAGCACGTGCCGGGCGAAGCCCTGGACCTGGATGAAGTGTTCGAGCGCGTTCTGGTCGATCGCAATGGACGAAAACTGGTGCTGTCGCTGGGCAAGCACGGCATCCTGTGGAAGAACGATCGCGAAACAGGCGAGTTCCTGGGCTTCAAGGAAACCATGTATCAGAACGTGTTCAGCCACATCGACCCAGAGACAGGTGCGGTGACCTATCGGGAGGATATCGTCAACGCACAGCTTGATGAGTGGATTCCGGCCTGCCCCAGCAGCGCCGGCGGCAAGAACTGGCACTCCATGAGCTACCATGCACCAAGCAACTCCCTGATTGCACCTCTGAGCCAGACCTGCCTGGACAACCGTGCCCGGGAAGTCGCCCTGGAGCCTGGCTCCGGCGGACTGGCCAGTAACCGTCGCTTCTATGAAATGCCTGATACCAACGGCAACCTTGGCAAGCTCGCAGCCTACGATGTGGATACCATGGAAGAGCGCTGGAGTTACGAACAGCGCGCCTCGTTCATAACCGGCGTGCTCTCCACTGCCGGCAACCTGGCATTTGTGGGAGACCTGGACCGACGCTTTCGCGCGTTTAACGCCGAAACAGGGGATATCGTCTGGGAAACCCGGCTTGGCACAGCTGTGCAGGGCCATCCTCTGACATTCAGCATCGACGGCAAGCAATACATTGCAGTGACTACCGCGAATGGCGGCACGAGTCCCAGAATGGTACCGCGGGTGGTATCAACTGACATCAATCCGCCGCGGAGCGGCAATGCCGTGTACGTGTTTGCTCTACCCTGAGCAGCAAAGTCCGCTGGGAGTCGGTAACACGCAAAAGCAACTTGTTACCGCTTCCAGCAGCCCGGGAGCAGTTTTACTGCAACGGGTAAAACAACAGTAAAACGGTGAGGGTGGTTACGCCAACAATAATGTTCATCGGGATACCGGCACGCAGGAAATCAGAAAATCGATAACTACCCGGTCCGTAGACCATCAGGTTGGTCTGATAACCCAATGGCGTCGCGAAACTGGCCGATGCCGCTATCATGATCGCAAACATGAAAGGTTCGGGATCAAGCCCGGCCTGTTGTGTGATGGCCAGCGCCAAAGGCACCATGATCACTGCGGCCGCATTGTTGGTGATTACCTCGGTCAGCAGCGATACCGCTGCGTATATAAGCACCAGCAGCAACCATGGACGCCCGCCGCTTAACTCCACAATGGCCAGGGCCAGCGCCGCCGCAACGCCAGTTTTTTGCAAAGCCGCACCCAGGGCGAATGAAGCGGCAATAGTGATCAGCACTGGCAATTCAAGACTTTTCTCCGCCTGGCTGATTGTCAGACAGCCTGTGGCCATCATGACACCGACAGCAATCAGTGCAGCATCCAGCATGCTCACGAGATTAAGTCCGGCCGCGCCTACTGCCAGCAGCAGGATGGTCCAGGCCAGTCCAGCCTTCTCGTGCCTCGGTGCAACTTTGTCCAGATCGTTGACGACCAGAAAGTCCTTGTTGTACTGCTGACGAGTAACAAACGCAGGACGGGCCTCCAGCAACAGCGTGTCACCTGGTTTGATAATGATATTGCCCAGATTGCCCTCGATACGCTCACCGTTTCGGGCCAGTGCCATGACAACGGCACCATAGCGGTCGTGGAATCGCGAGCTTCGAATGGTCTCGCCAACTGCTGCACATGACTGGGAAACAACGACTTCTATCAGCCGCCGCTCTGCGCGGTCCTGCTGCATCAGGGTATTCTCGCCGGCAGACGCCGTCAGGCCGTTAATGCGCAGTAGATCTGTGACGGCCTCTGTTTCACCAGCAAATACCAATCGGTCACCCGCCAACAATGTCTCTTCAGATGGCGCTGCGGTAACCACCGAGTCGCCACGGCTGATTTCCACCAGGTATAGTCGCTCCAGATCTCGCAGACCTGCCTTTTCTACGGTCAGTCCAACCAGAGGGCCATGGGGATCGACAGCCACCTCAACAGTAAATTCACGCATGTTGGCAAATGGTCTGCGGGCACTTCGATCGGGCAGAACCCTTGGCAGCACCAGCAGCATGAATATAGTGGAGACCAATACGACAGGCAGACCAATCAGTGTGATGGAGAATATGCCAAACGCATCATTGCCTGTGAGCGATTGATACTGACCAGACACAACCAGGTTGGTGCTGGTACCGATCATCGTCAGGGTTCCACCTACTATGGCAGCATAGCTGAGAGGAATCAGCAGACGCGAAGGCGCAATACCTATCTTGCGAGACCAGGAATTGATGGCCGGGATCATGGTGGCCACGACGGGTGTGTTATTGAGAAATGCGCTCAGCGGCAGCACTGGCAAAAAGAGGCGCAGCATGGCGCCTCTTATGGACTGTGGTTTACCCAGAAAACGATTGACCAGCAGGTCGATGCCGCCCGAGCCATGCAGTCCGGCGGCGACTGCAAACATTGCCGCGACTGTAATCAGCCCGGGATTCGCGAATCCTGCAAGCGCCTCAGTCGGCGTCAGAACCCCGGCCAGACTCAGGATTGCCAGGGCTGTCATCAGTACCACGTGAGCCGGCAACCGGGTAGTGATCAGCGTCAGCAGAACGCCGGCGGTCAACCCGAGAGACAACAATGCCTGCCAATCCATAATAATTCACCTGAAAACCCACTGAGGGAATGAACGGATTGGCAGTATAGAGCAGCGTTTATATTACATAAAAGAATATTTAATTATAATTAAATCGACTTTAAGACTAAAAAGTCTGTGCCAAAACACCGCGTCGATAGTCATCCAGCGCCTGCTCAATCTCCTGACGGGTGTTCATCACGAACGGCCCGTACTGGACGATCGGCTCGTTTAATGGCTGACCCGCAAGTAGCACCACACGTGTGTTGTCCGCCAGCGTGCGCAGATCAATGCGACTGCCATCTCGAGACAGTCTTGCCAGCTTGCCTCGCTGCACACGACTGCCCTGCTCGCCCAGTGCTATTTCGCCTTCATAGACATAGATCAGGGTTGTGGCGCCGTCAGTCACTTCAATGGTGTGCGCGTCCGACGCCTTGTCGAAATGCAGATCAAGGTATACCGGCTCGGTATCAGGCCTGGAGACCAGCCCCTCCAGCAACGCGCCGTCCAGCTGCGCACGTCCCGCAATCAGTTTGCCGGAGACGGTGGCACCGGCGTACTCCGGAATGCTTGCCGAAGGAATATCACGGTAGTCCGGCGCCTGCATCTTGCTGTGTGCCGGCAGATTGAGCCAGACCTGAAAGCCGCGCATACGCCCTTCAGTCTGCTTGGGCATCTCTGAGTGTATGATGCCAGCGCCCGCAGTCATCCACTGGACGTCACCGTTTTGCAGGTCACCCACATTGCCCATGTGATCCTGATGCTCCATATGGCCCTGCAACATGTAGGTAATAGTTTCAAAACCCCGATGCGGGTGCGGCGGAAAACCACCGATATAGTCGCTTGCCTCAGCGGAGCCGAATTCATCCATCATCAGGAAAGGGTCAAACCGCGCCGGATCACCGGCCCCTCCGAACACGCGGAGCAGCTTTACCCCGTCGCCGTCTGAAGAAGGGCGAGCGACAATCAGTTCTTCCAGTTTTTTCGCCGTCATGATCAATCTCCTGTGAATGCATCAATCAACATAGTAGATACCATTATCATAGCCGCAACAATTTGATGTTATGATGCAAAAAAACCGACCCATACATTAAATTTTTAGATATAACTATGAAGCAGCCACGTATATCTCTGGAACAGTGGGCAGCATTTGTTGCTGTAGTCGATGAAGGCAGCTTTGCCCGGGCTGCCGAGCAACTTAATAAAAGTCAGTCAAGTATCAGTTATGCCATCTCACGTATCAATGAGCTGCTACCCACTGCTGTCCTGACACTGTCCGGCCGCAAAGCCACATTGACGCGTGAAGGCAAGGTCATGTATCGACGTGCCAAGCAGTTGTTACAGCAGGCACAGACTGCCGAGCAGGTGGCAGCCACACTGGCACGTGGCACAGAGCCCGAGGTTGTACTGGCCGTCGATGGCCTGTTGGAACCGGGGCAGTTACTGCCAACCCTGGAGAAGTTCTCGGCGTCATTCCCGATGACCCGATTGCGGATCCTGGAAACGCAGCTGTCTGGCACAGAAGAAGCCATCCTGGAGCGCAAGGCTGATGTAGTAATCAGTCATCAGGTGCCCGTGGGCTACATGGGAACGCCGCTTAAAGTGGTGCGAATGATTCCGGTCGCCCATCCAGATCACCCCCTGGCGCAGCAGCATGAAACCACGGGAATCAATGATTTTGAGCTCCGCAGCTGGCGGCAGATTGTGCTGCGCGACAGTGGCCAGCGCCGTGAACAGGATGCCGGCTGGCTGGGTTCGGAACAGCGCTGGACTGTCAGCCACTTCTCTACCACGATCAAAGCGCTGCGTGCTGGACTTGGATTCGCCTTCCTGCCCACGGACTGGGTGAAGCGAGAGCTTGCAAGTGGTGAACTGAAGCAGTTAAGCCTCAGTATGGGGGCCGAGCGGCGCCTGCCTCTTTACCTCGTAATGGCGGCGGCTGACAGCGTCGGACCAGCGACCAAAGCGCTGGCCCGACTGCTCATCGAATCACTTGGTGATCAGTCGGAAACTGGCTGACGCCGACGATCCATCACGCGGTCAAACACAGCCCAGTTATCAGGCATCAGATCTGTTTCAGCGCTGACCTCAGTGCCTATCAGCAGATAATTGCGCTCCGCATTGCTATAGGGCAGCCATTCTGCCTGACCAGGCGCAGACGGCTGGCCATGGTGGGCAAAGTTGACCCAGTAGTCGGACATGATGTCCGCCAGACGATAATCCAGGGCCGTACCACGCGATGGCAGGGTCTGGACATTGTTAAATGCGTAAGCAATTTCAGAGGCATGGTAGGCACCCAGGTTCGATTCAGCGGCACCGGGCGGTTGATGCGTAAAGTAGTAGAGGTAAGCGGGCTGTCCGACATGGCGGGTCAGATTTGCCCAGGTCACCATATTCCAGCCGAAGGTGGCGTCACGAAAACTGGCCAGCACTGATTCGCGGATGTTGTCCTCAGGGTAAACATCCAGCACCAGGTCAGCGAAGTCGCCAAACTGCGCCTGCAGTCTTGCACGATAGGCTTCGGCCGTTGATGGCAGATTGGCCGCCGCCCCCAGGGTAGTGCCCTCGTCGCTGTTGAACCCCACCATCACGGGAACTGCGCGTTGTCTGCCTTCAGAGAAAATCTCATACGGCTGGGCGGGAATGACCCAGCCATCCACAATACCGTCCGTGCGGAATCCAGCTGCCATCGCCCTGTCCAGCAGTTCCCGGCCGGGCATGTTGCGCAGGTCCGCGACGCTGGCTGCGCCCAGCTGTGTTGCCAGTTCAACTCCTGAATTGATGGCGGGAGGGCCCGCTGAGGTCTGACGATCCAGCGCAACCCGGGTATCAAGACGGGCCCCACTCTGGGCGATTACTTTGTGAAACAGCCCTTCAGTCAATGGACTGGCTGTTAACAGGTTCACCGACCAGGCACCCGCTGACTCCCCGAAGATTGTGACATTGTCCGGATCGCCGCCGAACGCAGCGATATTCTGTTGCACCCAGCGAAGCGCCTCAATCTGGTCAAGGATGCCGTAATTGCCTGCTGAAAATTCTGGTGATTCGGAAACCAGCTCAGGGTGAGCAAAAAAGCCGAACACACCAAGGCGGTAGTTGATTGTAACGACCACCACGTCCTTGGCAGCCAGGTTGGTGCCGTCGTAGGTGTCGATCGCGCCTGAGCCACGCGTCAGCGCACCGCCGTGAATCCAGACCATGACAGGCCGGTCGGCCCCGGGCTCTGCTGCACTCCACACATTCAGGTATAGACAGTCCTCGCTGCTGACACGTGCGGGACGATAAAAGAACGAACCTTCCGGATAGGGCTGCTGAAGGCAGTCCGGACCAAAAGTATCAGCCAGTCGTTCCCCTTGCCAGGTGGGCGCGGGTTTTGGTGCCTGCCAGCGGGCCTGGCCCACGGGTGGCATTGCATAGGGTATGCCCTTGAAGATGGATACCTGTGGATGCCGCTCCGATGCGGTTCCGAGCAACGCACCCTGAGGCGTGTCGAGACGAATCAATGCTGTCTGAGTGGGTTGTTGCGCTACGAGTGCGCCGGCCCAAAGGCCAACGGCGGCAACGAGGAGCGTTTTCAACGTCTTTCTCATGTCCAGTTCCTGTTATTCTGCTGATTTTGACGGAGACCAGACGATGCAGGAATTTGGCATGGAAAACAAGTAGTCAGCCAGGCGATGCTCAGCTTTGCATCTCGTTGCGGATGGCAGACAGGTTCTGTTGGGCTGGCTGGTAATCGGGCTGAATCGACAGTAACTGTTCCAGCACACTGGCAGCCCGGGGCAGGTCACCCTGTTGGTAGAGCCAATTGCTGTAGCCCATTGCGATGACTGCCTGATCCGGCCACTGTTGGTAGCCGGCCTGCCAGGCTGCTCCGCTCAGTTCCGGATGCAGTCGCTGATAATCTGCCACTGCCATAAAATAATCTGACACTTCCGCCGAAGCCGGCAGATCCCCCGGGGTTAGCGCTACAAAAGCCCAATGCTCGGCACGCTGCCAGGTCCGCTCGAACACCGGAAGCGCCACACGATGTTCACGAATGGTCCCTGAGCGAAGAATTAATTCCTGTCGTTCTGGATCAAATCCGACAACAACCGCATAGTGCCATTGTGGCAACACACTAAGCCCCAGATTTTGAAATACCAGTACCGGGTTACCGGCATCCAGTTCATCAATGATGGCAGTCAGCGTGCCTGGTATCACGTAAGGAATGCGCTCAAACGTTCGCGTTGCCGCCAGCATTTCCACCTGCAGAGAACCCTGCCTTGATGGAATATAGACGTGGGAAACGAGCTCATCTGGCTGCACCGCAACCTGATTGTATTGCAGGATTGTCGCCAATGCGGCCGGACCACACTGGAAAAGCTCCTGAGGAAAAAATGGGACATCGACCAGTTCGACGCCTTCAGGCAACTGGTCAGACGGGCGGGACAGCAGCTGCTGACTTTGTGGTGTCGCAGCACACGCTACCAGCAGTGAGGCAAAAAGCAGGAGAAAAGGCACCCGCAAGCGGGTGCCTGATCGCTTTGACATCAGAGTCCCGGGAAAATATCGGTAACGCCAGCGATGTCCAGCAGCATGAATATCACCAGCAGGAACAGAACGGTTTCCAGCAGGCCTTCACCTGCAGGCAACTCGTCTATCTGTGCTGAAAGCGCTGCCAGTTCCGCCTGGCTCATCGCGTTTACACGCGCCTGGGCATCCGCAGCATCCACGCCACGAGCGGCCAGTTGCGCCTGCACATCCGCTCTACTCAGAAAGCTATTTACCGAGGCTCGCTGATCAGCGACCTGCATCTCCTGCATCAGCTGTTCGGTGGTTACCATGTCTTGCGGCGCAGCGTATGCCTGCTGGAACATTGCACCGAATGCAAAAACTGTAGCCAACATCCAGGTCGTTACGGACTTAAGTGTTCTGATTTTCATGACTGACTCCTTTTCATTGAAAACAAAATTTACTGCTATCGAACATCTATGTTCAACGGGCAAGCAACCGGAATTATTCCGAGGGCGGTACCTGGTGGACATAGATATCCCGCTGCGGGAACGGAATACTTAAACCTGCTTTATCAAACTCTTTGTAGACCAGCTCGTTCATACGGAAATGGACACCCCAGAAATCGGCCGCGTTAACCCACACCCGTACGACAATATTGACAGAGCTGTCTGCAAGCGCCGACACGGCCATAAAAGGTGCCGGATCTTTGAGGATGCGATCATCGGCTTCAATCAAACGCCCCAGAACACCGTATGCCGTGTCGACGTCGTCGCCGTAGGCGATACCAAAGGTCCAGTCGACCCGTCGCGTAGGCTGTGCCGAATAATTGATCAGAGAGCCCGTGGACAAAGGCCCATTGGGAACAAATATCGTTTTGTTGTCCGGCGTGTTCAGTTCGGTGACAAAGATCTGGATCTCCTTGACGGTTCCCATATGCCCCTGAGCTTCAATAAAGTCGCCGACCTTGAAGTACTTGAAAAACAGGATCATGACGCCGCCAGCAAAGTTCTGCAGCGTGCCTGACAGGGCCAGGCCGATGGCCAGGCCGGCCGCACCGAGGATGGCTATAAAGGATGTCATCTGAACACCCAGCACACCCAGTGCCGTGATATAAACAAGCACCTTCAGCAGGATCGACATGAGGCTGGACAGGAACGACGCCAGTGACGGATCAACCTTGCTGCGCTTCAATAATCGCTTGACCAGACTTACGAGGATACTGACTACCCAAAGTCCCAGCACCAGCGTGGCCAGCGCGCCGACAATGCGCGGACCATAGGTCAAGGCGTAACCCATGAACACGTCGGTTGAAAAGTTAAGATTCTCAAGTGATTCCATAGTTGTTATTGACTCCCAGAAGGCTTGGTGGACGCGGGCGACATGGCCTGTTTCGCAACATTAACCTACACATCAACCGCGGCTGTCAAACAACTTTTTGCCATGCTTGTCTCGCCGCCGGTCTGACCGCATAATGACTTTTCGCACGCTGTGCCGGGTCAATTAACTGAAATAGCCGTGTTGTCAGTCAGACGCAGACAGATTGCCAGGAGAGTATGATGTTGCATGCTAGATTGCACTCGACAATAAGAACAGGCCGCACCATTTGCCAGGCAGCGCTACTGCTGATGGCCTCTTCCATGACGACCGCGCAGACAGACACAGTGGCTCTGGTGAATGCCAGAATCATCGATGGCACCGGCACAGCCCCGGTTGACGACGGCGTGATAATTATCGACGCAGGCCGGATTACTGCTATTGGCAACTCAAACGATATCGACATTCCTGACCAGGCCGATGTGGTGTCCATGGCCGGCAAAACCATCATCCCCGGTCTGATCAATGCACACGGCCATGTCAGTGACGTGCTAGGTCTGGAGTCCGGCCACTACAACACAGAAAACCTGTTGCGCCAGCTGAATCTGTACGCCAGCTACGGGGTGACCACGGTCATCAGCCTGGGCGGCGATGAGCGTGAGGCTTTTGAACTGCGCGACACCCAGAACACTCCCGCACTCGACAGGGCACGGATATTTGTTGCGGGCCCCGTCCTGTCAGCCGGTTCGCCCGACGAGGCGGCAGCTCTGGTCGACGAAGTTGCGCTATCGAATCCCGACTTCATCAAGATTCGAGTGGATGACAACCTGGGTCGCACCGCCAAGATGGCACCGGAGGTCTATCAGGCTTTCAGCGATCGCGCCGACCATCACGGCATTCCACTGGCAGTGCACATTTATTATCTGGAAGACACGCGGCAGGTAATTGAGGCGGGTGGCGACTTTGTCGCCCACAGTGTAAGAGACAGACATGTCGACCAGGCATTTGCCGATCAACTCATAGCGGCAGATGTCTGCTACAGCCCGACGTTGACCCGAGAAGTGTCCACCTATATCTACGAGTCGGAACCCGATTTCTTCAGCGACCCCTTTTTCCTCGCTGGTGTTGATAGCGAAATTCTGGACACGCTGCGTGAACCTGCGCGCCAGCAGCGACTCCGCGACAACGCCATGGCGCAGCAATACAAGGCCGCGCTGCCAATCGCAATGAGCAACCTCAAGATACTTGCCGACGCCGGCGTGACAATAGCCATGGGCACCGACAGTGGTCCCGCCGCACGTTTTCAGGGATATTTCGAGCACCTGGAAATGTGGATGATGCAGGATGCAGGCCTGACGCCGATGCAGATCATCACCTCTGCTACCGGCGATGCCGCACACTGCATGGGTATCAGCGACGAACTCGGCACACTCGAGGCAGGCAAGTGGGCCGATCTGGTGGTTCTGTCAGCTGACCCGCTCGCGGATATTCGCAATACCCGCAGCATCGACCAGGTCTGGATCGCCGGCAAAGCACTGGCACGGCCCGGTTTTTAGAATGAATCAAAGCAGAGATCATTACTGATGGAAGACTTCTGGAACAGTGATCGGACACAGAGCCTGATCGGCGCCGCCGTGCTGGTTATCGTGTCCATGCTTTCGGTCTATCTGCTGTCGCAGGGCGGCCCATGGTCCGCCGAGTTGAGCCTGATCGCCGGTTTGTTCCTGGTCAACATTATATGTTTCTTTTTGTCGACGTCAGACTGGGCACAGCAACAGCGCCACCGGCTGATGGTGGTCATCTGGCTGGAAGCAGCAATTATTGTCAGCCTCTATTTCCTGGTCAGCATCAGTTTCGTGGCGATACTGGGCATCATCTGGGTGGTGCAGATCACTGAACTGTTCCCGATTCGCACTACCAGCTGGTTGCTGCTTGCCGCGGTCACAATCTTCACTTTCACTCAGATTTTTCACTTTAACGACAACAGCCTGATGCTGGCGCTAACCGGCTCCATCACGCTCAGCCTGTTTCATCTGTTTGCCGTCATAGCAACTTATCGCGCCAAGCGCGAACAGGAGTTACGCGAGGAAACGGCCGCGCTTAACCGTGAGCTGCTGGCCACCCGCGAATTGCTGACCGAGCACTCGCGGCAGACCGAGCGCCTGCGCATAGCACGCGATCTGCACGACCTGCTGGGACATCACCTCACCGCACAGATTCTGCAACTGGAGGTTGCAACACATGTCACCGATGGCACTGGCCGACAGAAAGTCGAACAGGCTCTGGCGCTTGGCAAACTGCTGCTCAGCGACCTGCGAACAGCGGTCAGTGAGCTGCGCGAGGACGAACCAATCAATTTCCGTGATGCGGTGAAAAAACTCGTCATTGGCGTTCCCAATATCGACATTCACCTGAACTTCAATTCAACGCTTGGCGAGATGCACCAGGCGGAAACCCTGCTGCGTTGCACACGGGAAGCGCTGACCAACATCCTCCGGCATAGCGGCGCCAGCAGATGTGACATCAGTTTCAATAGCACAGACAGCCATTATCATCTGCAGGTCCGAGATGACGGCCGTTGCCGCGATTCTGTGACACCTGGTAACGGGCTCAAGGGAATCAAAGAGCGTGTTGAGGAAGCCGGTGGTGATGTTCGCTGGTATGCAGACAGCGGCTTTGTTATCGATATATATCTGCCGCTTGAATCAGAACTGGCCGAAGCCAGCTAATTCAGCCATCAAATGACGGCGTGACGCACTTTTGCAGACACCCACTCAGACAGCACCACAGTCGCAAATATCAGCACGAATACGGTAGCGACCTGCGCCCAGGCCAGGTTATTGATGGCGGCGTTCATTTGCAGCCCTATACCGCCAGCTCCGACCAACCCAAGCGTTGTCGCTTCACGTATATTAATATCCCAGCGATAGACGCTGATGCCGGCAAAGGCCGGCAGGATCTGAGGCCAGACGGAGTAGGCAAGCACCTGCGGGCCACTGGCACCAGTCGCCGTGATGGCTTCAACAGGGGTCGGGTGAATCTCTTCAATGGCCTCGTAAAGCAGCTTTCCCACGAAACCGATCGAGCGCAACGCGATGGCCAGCATTCCCGCAAAGATGCCGGGCCCGACAATTGTCACCAGCAGCATTGCCCAGATCAGAGCATTAATGGATCGTGAACTGACAATGATGGCCAGTGCGACCGCGCGCAGAGACGCGTGAGGTGTCGTGTTACGCGCGGCCAGAAACGCCAGCGGAAAGGCAATCAGGATACCCAGCGCGGTACCAACCGTTGCGATATTGATCGTATCCCACAAGGGCTTCATCAATGAGCCGGTGATACTCCAGTCGGGCGGGATCATGCGGCCGATCAGGCTGGCAGCCTGCTCATCGGCATCGTACAGAAACTCCCAGATGGTGTTCTCGGATATTAACGCCCAACACCACACAAACAGCATGCCACCGAGCATCCACCCCGCCCAGATGGCGTATTGCTTTGCCGGTTCGCGCCGCAACCATTCCTTCTGTCCATCTTTTTCACGGATAGGCATTATTGAGTCCACCTTCGCACATAACCAGAGAAATACTCACTCAGCAGGACGATGGCAATGATCAGCAACAGTATTGCCGCCGAGGTGTCATAGTCATAGCGATTGATCGAGGTGTTAAGCGTCGCGCCGATACCACCGGCACCAACGATGCCGATAACGGCCGACTCCCTGAAGTTGATATCCAGACGATACAGCGATAGGCCTATCAGTCTGGGCATGACCTGGGGCTGCACCGCATAATTGACCCATTGCAGCCAGGTGCCACCCGTCGCCCGGATCGCCTCCAGCGGCTCTCGCTGGGCGTCTTCTATATCCTCCGCGAGCAACTTGGCCATAAAACCTATTGTCGCAAATGCCAACGTAATGACACCGGCTAAGGGACCGAAACCAAACATGGCAACAAACAGAATGGCGATGATGATTTCCTGAAATGTTCGCGACAGGGCAATGATGGTGCGACAGATGTAGTAAACGGGTGCTGGCGCAATATTGCGCGCTGCGCCGAGGCCTACCGGGACCGCAAGCAGGACACCGATGATGGTCGCTGTAAAAGTCATCGTCAGACTTTCCTGCAGGCCAATAAATATCTCTCCACTGCGGCTGACAAAGTCCGGACTCATGAACGAGGCTACAAACTCGACGCCTCGATCCATGCCCTGGGCAACCCGATCCCAGTTGACATCAACACTGAGCCAGGCCGCTATGACATAGGCCAGAACACCCAGATTGAGTGACACACGCAGCCAGCGACGTCTAATCAAAGGCAGGGGTGACCAGACACCTTGCTGCAACTGTTGTAGCCGCTGGACATCAGCCGCTGAAGTACTGTTCTGGCTCATGGGTGTGCATCCACCGTCAGAGAACGCACTCTGTCCTCAGTCGGGGAGCGCTCGTCATCGTCCTCATTGTCCGCCGGAACCTCCCAATCCTCCTCTCCATAGATACTCGTCAGAATGGCGGGGCTCAGGTCCTGCGGCGAGCCGTCGAACACGATCCTGCCGGCGCGCAATCCGACAACCCGGTCGACGAACTGCTGGGCCAGCACAACGTCGTGGATGTTGATGATGGCTGCCAGTTGCTGCTCCCGACACAGATCGCAGATCAGGCGCATGATCTGCCTGGAAGTCTTTGGATCAAGACTGGCCGTGGGCTCATCAACCAGCAATAGCTTGGGGTTCTGCATCAGGGCGCGGGCGATGCCGACGCGCTGCTTTTGTCCACCCGACAGCGCATCTCCCCGTTTGTCGAACATGGTTTCCAGACCGACCCTTCGCAGCAGATGAAAGGCCTGCTGAATATCGGATTTAGGGAAGCGACGAAAGTAGCTGCGCCAGAACCCTACATAGGCCAGGCGTCCAGATAATACATTCTCCATCACGGACAGACGCTCAACCAGAGCGTAATTCTGGAATATCATGCCGATCTGGCGGCGTGCCTGCCGCAGCCTTGCACCCCTGACCCGGGTAATGTCCTCGCTGTCCAGCTGCACCTTTCCATCAGAGGGTTCAATCAGACGGTTCACACATCGAATAAGTGTGCTTTTGCCTGCGCCTGACGGTCCGATCAATGCGATGACCTGGCCCGCAGGTATGGTCAGATCGATATCGCTGAGGGCGAGCTCACCTGTCTGGTAGCGTTTGCTCACGCCTGTTAGTGTCAGCATGCTGCGTGATCTCCCTCAGTCACAATTGTAAATCGTATCATTGGCTTCATCGATATCCCGAATCACCTGCCAGTGCTGTTTATAGCTGATCGGAATAAACTGGGCCATCCCCGCATCGGCAAATTCCTGCTGCAGTGCCGAGCCTTCCCAGTCAAAACTGAAAAAGGCACGGCGAATGTTTTCGGCGAGTTCCGGCGCCAGGTTGTGTGCCATACCATAAGCTGTGGTGGGAAATGTCAGCGAACGATATATGCTGCGATACTGCTCAGCACTGACAACATCCCTGCCCTCCATTCGGCGCAGAACCTCATTGGCAATGGCTGCCGCCTCATAATCGCCGTTAACAACGCCCAGGATCGAATTATCGTGACTGCCAGAGTAGGTGCTCGTGTAGTCGCGATCGGCCTGCAGCCCAAATTCCCGGTCCAGCAGTGTCGACGGTGCTTTGAATCCTGAGTTGGATGTTGGTGATGTAAATGCGAGCTGACGTCCCTGCAGATCAGCAGCGTTGTTAATACCACTGTCGGGATAGGTGATGATCTCCATTTCGTATCCGAAGCTGCCGTCCTGGGCAGCCATCATGGCAAACGGGACAAATCCTGTGCAATTGACGGCAACCGGTGTCGACCCGGTATTAAAGCCGGCAACATGCAGGCGGCCTGCGCGCATCGCCTCCAATTGGGCGGCATTGGACTGCACCGGAAAAAAGCGGATCTCTTTTCCAGTCAGGGTTTCCATGTGGGTGATAAATTCGTCCCATACCTGAGAGTACAGTGCCGGGTCTTCTACGGGAGTGTAGGCAAATACCAGAATTCGTGGGTCGCGCCATGCCTCCGGATCCGCCGGGCGATCAGCGACCAGATCGGCGTCGCTGTCCTCATAGCGCGGCGACAGCTGAGCCGAGGCTAGCAGCGGCAATAACGCCGCCAGCAGGCCCGCTGTCACGCGCACCAGGCTGCGGTGAAGCGTCAGCGCTGAGTCTGTGGCATTGAATAACATGATGACTGCCCTATGACTGCATGGAACAGCTGCATGGTTGAAATAGACGCAGCTGTGTATCGCAGACTATTTATTATTGTCGGTATTTCACCTGCTGTAACGTCTGCTGCCAGCAAGAGGATGATTGTGGATCATAGCAGGTGGTGGATTGCCGTCAACCGCGCAACAGGGCCTGAAACTGAAGCAGAATATCGTCTGCACTGCCATCATTGACCAGCACCTCTGCCGTCGGGTCTGGGGCCTCGAAATCATTGGTGAGTGCAGATGCACTGGCAACGCTGATCCCATCGCGACGACTGCGCAAGCGATCAACTATTAATTGTGGGTCCGATTTCACCCAGATAAACCGTATCTGTGGCATTCTTGCCTGTAACCAGTCCCGATGACGCTGTTTATAGGCCCCCTGGGTCACAATCAGGGGCTTTTCAGGCGCCGTGGACACCCTCTGACGGATGGTTTGCAGCAGTACCGCAAAAAACTCATCACGCATTGCGTCGGTAAAAGGTTGAGCCGTATTCAGAGCCTCACGCATGGCAGAAGTGATGTCATCGTCAGCATGGTACACAGGCCAGCCGTAGTGCCGGGATAAAACATCACCGGCAAATGACTTGCCGCTTCCAGACAAGCCGAACAAAAACCAAACCGTTGGCAGGTTCATACCGTTTATCACTTGCTGCATACTGAGACTATCCTGAAACTTTCCCCGGAATGGATTTTAGCGTACACCTGCGTGTATTATTCGGCTTTTGCAAATCGATCTGTTGCAGGAACCAAAGATGGGCAGAGCATACCAGAACCGTAAAGAGTCGATGGCCAAAACGGCGGCGGCGAAAACCAAAGTTTACAGCAAATATGCGCGTGAAATTTACGTTTGCGCGAAGTCTGGCGGCACAGACCCCGATGGCAATCTGACTCTGCGCAGCCTGCTGGATCGTGCCAAGAAAGACCAGGTCCCCAGCCATGTGATTGACAAGGCGCTGGAGAAGGCCCGAGGCAGCGGTGGGGAAGACTTTTCGCCAGCGCGCTACGAAGGGTTTGGTCCTGGAAACTGCATGGTCATCGTTGAGTGCCTGACCGACAACCCCAATCGAACCTTCGGTGATGTCCGTCAGTGTTTTACCAAGACCAAATCGAAAATTGGCGCGCAAGGCAGTGTCAGCCACATGTTCGATCACTGTGCCATTCTGGCCATCATGGGTGATGATGAAGAGAGTGTGCTGGAGGCACTGCTGGGCGCCGACGTCGACGTTACTGATATTGAAAACGAAGACGGCCGTATCACGGTCTTTGCACCTCACACAGAGTATGCAAAGGCGCGCCAGGCGTTACGCGACGCTTTCCCTGATGTCGAGTTTGAAGCCGATGAAATTCAGTTCCTGGCGCAGACGCAGACCGAATTGAGCGGCGACGATGTGGCACTCTTCGAGCGCTTCATGGATATGCTGAACGACCTGGATGACGTCCAGAATGTTTATCACAATGCGGTATTGCCCGACTGAGGCAAACGCGGCAGCTCTGGCGCAGCCTGTTCAAACACCGGCTGCCAGGCTTCCTCTGGTTGTGGTGCTCCGAAATAGTACCCCTGTTTAAAGTAGCAGCCGAGCTCCGTCAACCGCTCGGCCTGCGCTGCCGTCTCCACACCCTCGGCGATTACACGCAAGTCCAGACTGGCACCCAGCGCTATAATGGTTTTCACGATGGCCTCATCGTTAACATCATCCAGCAGATCCCGCACAAAAGACTGATCAATCTTCAGTTGCGACAGTGGCAGCCGTTTCAGATAGCTCAAGGAAGCATAGCCGGTACCAAAGTCATCCAGCGCAAATTTGATACCCATGGCCCGCAACTCCCGCATGCGCTCAATTGTCGACTGCACGTCTTCAATCAACAGACTCTCGGTAACTTCCAGTTCCAGAAGCCTTCCATCCACACCTGACTGTTGAATACAGTCAGCAATCTGGCGTACAAATTTGGGGCTGCGAAACTGTCGCGAGCTGATGTTGATGGCCAGCGTCATTGACCGAGTCGCGCTGTGCTGCTGCCAGCGCTTGAGGATACGACAGGCTTCGGCGATCACCCATTCGCCAAGAGGAACGATCAGCCCTGCCGACTCTGCGACTGGAATAAAGTCTCCGGGCGAGACGCGCCCAAGAATGGCATCCTCCCAGCGCAGCAGACCCTCCATGCCGACAACTTTACCGTCGCCATCAACCTGGGGCTGCAGGTGCAGGTCCAGACCAGTGCCATCGAGTGCACGCCGCAGGGCTTTTTCGATGCTGGTACGTCTGGTGACCTCAATCTGCATGGCGGGGTTAAAAAACTTCACGGTATTGCGCCCGGCGTTCTTCGCCGCGCCCAACGCCAGGTCCACTGCCTTTAGCAGCTCATCGACAGATTCGGCGTCAGAAAACATGGCCACGCCAACACTTACTGATGTGGTGACTTCATGGCCATGCAGGTCAAAGGGATCACTCAACTGCACGCGCAGAGTCTCGGCGAGGTCATTGACACGATTGACTGCATCGTCGATCTCAAGTGCCAGGTCTTCCACTATGATGACAAACTCGTCTGCACCGAGTCTTCCCGCAGTATCAGTAGGCAACAGACTACGCTCTACTCGATGTGCCACATGTTTCAGAAGCGCATCCCCATGATTGTGGCCCAGTGAGTCATTGATGGTCTTGAAGTTATCCAGATCGATCAGCACAAGCGCGCCCTGATACCCAGTTATCTCGTGCCCCCCCAGGGCGTGCTCCAGCCGCTCCAGTATTAAACGCCGATTGGGTAGCCCGGTCAGCGAATCAAACGAGGCAAGCTGCTGAAGCTGGCTGTTCATTTTGCGGTGTTCGGTAATATCAGTCGAAATACCACAAAGAGAAGAGATGGTATTGTCCGGATTGCGCAGTGGAATCTTGACTGACAGGAATGTGTATTCGTCCTTGCCATCGCGGGAAACACTGTGCTCCTCATGGGCAACGCGCTCGCCCTGGCGTATGACACGCATATCATTCTGTCGTATCTGCTCATAGGTACGACTGTCAAAAAATGACTCGTCAGTTTTGCCGAGGATCTCACTTTCCGGTCGCCCGAACAGTTCGCAGACCTTACGGTTTACGTATTGATAACGCAGCTTGTAGTCCTTGATGTAAATATAGGCATCGACACTGTTGAGGATAATGTTCAGTCGCTGCTCACTGTCCTGCAGGCTTCTGGTCCTTAATTTGACCTGGTAGCTCAACGCGAGGCTGAAGGCGATTGCCACGAGCAATGCGAGCCCCAGTGCTATTGAGCCCCAGACGATCCAGCCCGGGAATCCGCGGTCATTCTGATAGTTCCACTGCTCCAGAATCCGGTAATAAACCGAGCCGGGGTCAGCTCGCCATTGGATCAGGTAGTTATCAATCGCCGTAAGGATAGCCCCATGTCTGCCAGCGGGTACGGCAAAATACAACTGGCTGGGTTGAAACAGGATGGGTGTGGGCGTCAGTCCGAGGCGACTGGCTTCCATATCACCAGAGTGGTAACTGGACACCACGGCATCGGCAGCCCCCTCGGCGACAGCTGTGAATGCCTGTGTCTGATTATCGTAAAGCATCCAGTCGACGTTCAGGAAAAAATTTTCTGCCAGTGATTCAAGATAGGCTTGCTGAATGGAGTCCTGCAGCAAAGCAATACGTTTTCCGTCCAGATCCAGAATTCCCAGAATGCCCTGACCACGCGATTCATAAACCTGTGACCAGCTCAGCAACGCTGGCTGCTGATGAAAATCAAACCGCCGCTGCCTGACAGAATCAATGGCGACGTCCGGCATGATGTCGATTTCGCCACGCTCCAGCAGTGTCAGACACTCGCTCCATTGACAGGGTACAGGTCTGAGCTGCCAACGCTCGGCTCTGGCAATCTCACGCAACAGGTCTCCGTGTATACCTGAGATGCTGCCCTGTTCATCCAGGAACAGTTTGGGAGGGTTTTCGTAAACACCCACACGCAGCACACTGGTTACCGGTTGTGCATAAGCTACGGACATCAGGTTGGCCAGCACCGCCAATGTGATCAGAAATCCAGCACGTAAAAGTGACCTCTTGTCGCACATCGCTATTGGACCAGCCTGCTCCCTGAAAATGACGATCAGTCTACCGCGCCGTTGCCCAGACAACTTTATCTACACCTGATTATTGCGTCGGGGCCTGGGCGCGGGAATTCTACCGGTAATTACGTTGATATACATCAGCCCCCATGTGCTCAATCTGTCTGTCGATCATGCGATCCATGGCCTGCAACACCCGCTGATGGGTAACTTTGCGACCTTCCAGTTCTTGCAGGGTATACACTATCGCCTCCAGTGTCGATAAGGCGTCGGGCTCGCTCGCCCGACGAATGCGGTATCGACTGACCGGTACGGCATTGAGACTGAATCTTGGCAGGGACTGCAACATCGGCCAGGTATACAGCATTTTCCGACTGCGACGCCAACTGGCATCAAGAAAAACCAGGGGTCTGGGGCTGTGTTCGCGAAGTTCTTCAACCGGCAGGGACTCATCGCCCGGGTAGATCAGCACACAATTTTCAGGCAGCGATGGCAAAACGTCCTGCTTTACAGCAAGCGTTTGCAGGAGACAGTCAGAATAGCTGAGTGATGCGAGCCGGGCTGTCCCCAGCGGGTGTGTCGCCTCGCGTAAATCCTGCAGTATGACCAGCGGCCAGGTATTGGTTGCGGCTACAATGTCGGCGCAAAGGCAGGTTGAGATCGGTCTCTGACATCGGCTGCAGCGTTGTCGAGCCATGGCGAGTCCATTAAGGTGGGAATGATGATGCACCAGCGCCGTCAGTTAATGCACGACGCTGGCTTCATCTGCCGCAATCAGCTTGCAGCAAAAGCTTCTTTTTCGTCTTCGGTCACTTCTTTGATGCTCAGCTTGATTCGGCCGCGCGCATCAAGGTCCATGACTTTAACCAGCACATCCTGTCCTTCACTCAGATACTCACTGATATCTTCAACGCGATCAGAAGAAATCTGCGAGATGTGAACCAGACCGTCTTTGCCCGGCAGAATGGTTACAAAGGCACCGAAATCAACGATACGGGCAACCTTACCCATGTACAGCTTGCCTACTTCGGCTTCCGCTGTAATACGCTGAATCAGCTCAATGGCCTTGTCGCGAGAATCAGCATCTTCGCCATAAATGCGAATATTGCCATCATCGTCGATGTCCACAGACGCGCCACTTTCCTCTGTGATAGAGCGAATGGTGGCACCACCTTTACCAATGACATCACGAATCTTGTCGGAATCGACTTTCATCGTTGCCATGGATGGAGCATTCTCGGAAACGTTCGGACGGGCAGTAGCCAGTACTTTGTTCATTTCGCCGAGAATGTGCAGACGCGCTTCCAAGGCCTGGTTCAGAGCGATCTCCATGATCTCTTCATTGATGCCCTGGATCTTGATGTCCATCTGCAGTGCGGTCACACCCTTGTCAGTACCCGCCACTTTAAAGTCCATATCGCCGAGGTGGTCTTCATCACCCAGAATATCGGTGATCACCGAGAAGCGCTCACCATCCTTGATCAGACCCATTGCGATACCCGCAACCGGGGCAGTCAGCGGCACACCCGCATCCATCATGGCCAGTGAGCTGCCGCATACTGAAGCCATGGAGCTGGAGCCATTGGATTCGGTAATTTCCGACACCACACGGATGGCGTACGGGAATTCCTCTTCGCTCGGCATGACCGCCTGCACACCGCGCTTGGCCAGCTTGCCGTGGCCGATTTCGCGACGCTTGGGACCTGACATGAAGCCAGTTTCACCCACACAGAAGGGTGGGAAGTTGTAGTGGAACATGAAAGCTTCTTTTTTGGAGCCTTCCAGACCTTCGATCATCTGCGAATCACGAACAGCACCCAGAGTGGTAACTACCAGTGCCTGGGTCTCGCCACGCGTAAACAGGGCTGAACCGTGAGCCTTGGGCAGAACGCCTGTCTCGATCGCAATCGGACGAACTGTTTTGCTATCACGACCATCGATACGTGGCTGACCGTCAAGCACGCGATTGCGGACTACTTTTTTCTCGAGTTTTGCGAACACGCCTTTCACGTCGTCAGATGTGACACCTGACTCTTCGCTGACGAACTGCTGCTTGGCCTGCTCCAGCAACTGACCCAGTGCATCGTAACGCTGCATCTTGTCAGAAATCTGGTAAGCGTCGGTAATACCAGCAGTGAACGCATCGGCGATTGCCTTGACCAGTGTTTCGTTCTCTGGCTCTGGCTGCCATTCCCAGACCGGCTTGCCGGCTTCTGCCTTGAGCTCGTTGATTGCCTTAATAGCGCCCTGCATGGCTTCATGGCCATACAGTACCGCGCCCAGCATCTGGTCTTCGGTCAGTTGCTTGGCTTCTGATTCAACCATCAATACGGCTGATTCAGTGCCTGCCACAACCATGTCCAGCAATGAGGTTTCCAGCTGTTTGGCACCCGGGTTCAGGATATATCCATTCTCCGGGTCGAAACCGACGCGGGCTGCACCGATGGGGCCATGGAAAGGGATACCCGAGATAGCCAGAGCAGCTGATGCGCCAATCATGGCTGCTACATCAGGATCTTCGTCCTTGGTTGCAGAGATGACAGTACAGATGACCTGTACTTCATTTTTGAAACCCGATGGAAACAAGGGGCGGATAGGCCGGTCAATCAATCGCGAAACCAGCGTCTCTTTCTCGGTGGGACGCCCTTCGCGCTTGAAAAAGCCGCCGGGGATTTTACCGGCAGCGTAGGTTTTTTCCTGATAGTTGACAGTCAGCGGGAAAAAGTCGGCGCCAGGGGCAGCCGTCTTTTTGCCCACGACTGTAGCGAGCACCTGAGAGCCACCCATGGTGACAATCACAGCGCCGGTAGCCTGTCGTGCAACTTTACCGGTCTCCAGAGTGACCGTCTGGTCACCAAACTGGAAGGTCTTGCTTACAATATTAAACATACTCTGTTCCTGTTTTTTATTTGAGACCCGGGCAGCATTGCAGCAACATCCGTTTTACCAAGAGTCTCTTCTCACTGTCTCATCGTCTTGAAATTGCGATGCGTCTTAGCGACGCAGGCCCAGACGTTTGATCAGATCGGCATAACGGTCAACATCCTTGCGCTTCAGGTAATCCAGCAGCTTGCGACGGCTGTTTACCATGCGGATCAGACCACGACGAGAGTGGTGGTCGTGCTTGTGTTCACGGAAGTGATCCTGCAGCAGATTGATGTTCTCAGTCAGCAACGCAACCTGTACTTCGGGAGAACCCGTGTCATTGTCGCCGCGTCCGTATTCGTTAACAATTGCCTGTTTCTGTTCAGTCGTTAAAGCCATTTTAAAATCTCCAGTTCAATATGCATTAATGTTTAATGACATCCTGTCAGCCAGCATAACCGTGCATAATTACAGTTACCTGGTGTCTTCCTTCATTAATCGGCGTGGAGCCACTCGACCATCATCGAGCACTTCTCCCATACCGAAGAATTCTTCTTCATCGTACAGACGCACCAGACCAGCGTCTGGAAGATGTCTGACCATCACGGCCTGCCCCTGCTTCATGTAGGCTGCAGTCGTTGCTGGCATATGGACTGCCGGCAAGTGCTCAATGGCCTTGTCGGCTGGACGCAATAACGCATCAACAGCCTCCAGCCCCCGGGCTTCATGCAGCTCTTTCAGGGCGTCGAGCGTCACGCACTCGTCAATTCCAAAAACGCCGGCCTGCAGCCTTCGCAGCTCCGTCACGTGCCCGCCGCAACCCAGGCTTTCTCCCAGGTCGTCAGCAATGGTACGCACATAGGTTCCTTTGCTGCAACGTATTTCCAGCTCAGCACTGTCGCCGTCGAACGACACCAGCCGAAGCTCGTGGACTGTCACCAGGCGTGGTGTCCGCTCCACCTGTTGTCCCGCCCGGGCAAGTTTGTACAAGGGCTGACCTTTGTGCTTCAGGGCAGAGTACATCGGCGGCAACTGCTCAATTTGACCGACAAACTGTGTCAGCGCCGTGACAACATCTGACTCACTGACCGAGACCGGTCGGCGACTGATCACTTCGCCTTCAGCGTCTGCAGTGTCAGTCCTTTCTCCAAACTTTACCCGCGTCAGATATCGCTTGTCCGCTTCCAGCAGAAACTGCGACACTTTGGTTGCCTCACCAAAACACAGTGGCAACACGCCGGTAGCCAGAGGATCCAGCGCCCCGGTATGCCCTGCCTTGGCGGCCTGCAACAACCTTTTGGCTTGCTGCAGACAGGCGTTGGAGCTAATACCCTGAGGCTTGTCTACCAGCAGAATACCGCTTATCGGGCGGCCTTTCTGCTTCCTGCCAGCTGCCAATTCAGTGCCTCTCTTCCTGACTGTCACCCGTATCCGGGGTGTCCGCACCATCACCGTGCTCGCTATCCTCTTCCAGCGCCCTGTCGATCAGGCTGGAGAGGTACCGCCCACGGGCAATACTTTCATCGTAGCGAAACTGCAGGGCGGGTGTTGTTCGCAGGCGCAATTCCTTGCCCAGCAGACTGCGCAGATAGCCAGAGGCTTTGTTCAAAACCGCCAGGCTGTCATCAATCTGCTTGCGGTCCAGCTCGCCCATATCTTTAAGCTGGCTATCCAGACCAACTGCGTCACGTGTCATCACAGTCACAAATACTGTGGCATGCGCAAAATCACGACTTACATCAACACCTGTTACCGAAACCATGCCAAGCCGGGGATCACCTATTTCGCGCATGATCAGATCCGCGAGAATTCGCTGGATCTGATCGGCTACCCGTTGTGCGCGCGGAGATGTATTACTCATCAGAGTGTTCTGGCTACCTCAATGGTCTGGTAAACCTCGATCTTGTCGCCTACTTTGACATCGTTGTAGTTCTTCACGCCGATACCACATTCCATGCCGTTGCGGACTTCACTGGCATCGTCTTTAAAGCGGCGCAGAGATTCCAGCTCGCCTTCAAAGATCACCACGTTGTCACGCAGAACACGGATGGGACGGCTGCGGTAAACCGTGCCTTCCACCACCATACAGCCGGCCACCTGGCCAAACTTTGGTGAATTGAACACGTCACGAACCTCAGCCACACCCAGGATTTCTTCACGCAGCTCAGGCTCAAGCATACCGCCAAGAATGGCCTTCACGTCATCAATCACGTCGTAAATGACGTTGTAGTAACGCAGGTTGATACCTTCGTTTTCGATCACATCACGGGCAGACTTATCCGCACGGACGTTGAAGCCGATCAGCATCGCATTGGAGGTTGCCGCCAGGTGCGAATCGGTTTCGGAAATACCACCGACGCCAGCGGCTACCACGTTGACTTCTACCTCATCGGTACCAAGCTTCTGCAGCGAGCCGACGATGGCTTCCATCGAGCCGCGTACATCGGCCTTGATGATGACGTTGAGAATGCTCTTGCCCGCTTTGCCGATACCGGCAAACATGGCTTCCAGCTTATTACCCTGTTGCAGTGCGTTTTGCTTTTCCTTGTGCTTTTCACGACGGAATTCGGCCACTTCCTTGGCGCGCTTCTCGTCAGCTACAACAACAAATTCATCGCCTGCTTCGGGAACGCCATTGAAACCCAGCACCTCAACGGGAATGGAGGGTCCAGCCGACTTGACCTGGCGACCCGCCTCATCAATCAGTGCTCTTACACGGCCAAATTCATAGCCGGCAAGAATGGTGTCGCCCACATTCAGCGTACCGTTCTGTACCAGAACTGACGCAACCGGGCCACGACCTTTGTCCAGACGTGATTCGATCACAACACCTTTGCCTGGTGCATCGACAAAGGCCTTGAGTTCCAGCAGCTCAGCCTGAAGCAGAATGGCTTCCAGCAGCTCTTCGATGCCCTGGCCAGTATGAGCAGATACCTGAACAAACTGGACGTCACCGCCCCAGCTTTCCGGTATCACGTCTTTGGCAGCCAGTTCACTGGTCACTTTATCAATATCGATATCTTCTTTGTCGACCTTTGTGATGGCGACAACGATTGGCACTTCCGCAGCGCGGGCGTGCTGGATTGCTTCCTCAGTCTGCGGCTTGACGCCATCATCTGCAGCGACCACCAATACAACAACGTCAGTTGACTTGGCACCGCGTGACCGCATGGCACTGAAGGCCGCGTGTCCCGGGGTATCCAGGAAGCAGATCATGCCGTGATCTGTTTCAACGTGATAGGCGCCAATGTGCTGGGTAATACCACCGGCTTCGCCGGCAGCAACAGACTCTTTGCGGATGAAATCCAGCAATGAAGTTTTACCATGGTCAACGTGACCCATGACAGTAACCACAGGCGCACGTGTGATTGCTTCGTCACCGCCTTCATAGACCAGTGACTCGTAAAGATCGTCTTCGATTGCATCCGCCGAGACGAATTTTGCGGTATGACCCATCTCTTCAATCAGCAGTGTCGCAGTATCCTGATCCAGAGCCTGGTTGATGGTTGCCATGACACCCATCTTGAACAGAGCCTTGATCAGCTCAGCCGACTTGACTGACATTTTTTGAGCTAGGTCGCCAACAGTATTGGCTTCACCGATGGTGATTTCGCGTGAAATAAACTCAGTCGGCTTCTCGAAACCGTGCTGCTTGTTGCGCGACTTCTTGCGGGGACCGCCGCGGCGACCACGCCCACCATCGTCAAACTCGCCATCTTCGAGAACAAAATCATCGATCCTGGCTTTACCAGGCTTCTTGCCTGCAACTGCCTTTTTGCGGAAACCGGATTTCTTTTCTTCATCCTTGTCATCGACATCAGCTTTACGCCCGCTTTTTGCAGCGGGTTTAGCTTTGCCGCGCCCAGGTTTAGCGCTGTCTGGATCCTGGGCCGGAACATCGGCAACCGGAGCCGCTGGCTTGGCCTCTGCTGTATCAGCAGTTGGTGCCTTTTCCGGTTCCGCGGCGTCGGAAGTTTCAGCCGGGGATGCATCTGTAGCAGCTTCTTTCTTTGCCGCGTCTGCGTCTTTGCCAGATTCTTCTGCTGGTGAATCAGTCGTCGCTTCAACTGCAGGCTCTGCTGCTGCCAGTTCCTGATCCAGCGCCTCTGGTGGAACAATCAGCTCCTCTTCAGCCGGCTTCTCTGGTTGCAGTTCACTGCGTTTTACATAGGTACGCTTTTTACGTACTTCAACGCTAACGGTTTTTCCGCGCCCCTGACCGGAGGCGGTTTTTAGTGTCTCAACCGTCTTTCGCTTCAGCGTAATTTTTTTCGGTGAAGCATCGGCGCTGGCCGCGGCTCCATGACTGCGACGCAGGAACAGCAGCAATGTATTTTTGTCTTCATTGGAAATAGGCTCCTCCGCACGCTTATGCGGGAGACCTGCCTCCTTAATCTGGGCAAGAAGCCTTTCTGTGGTCACACCGACCACTTTGGCCAGTTCACCGACTGTTACATCTGCCATCTAGTTACTCCTGTCTGCTCTTGCCGCCTGGTTATTCAAACCACGGTGCACGAGCCGTCATAATCAATTTGCCGGCACGCTCTTCAGTCATGCCGTCAATATCCATCAATTCGTCGATCGACTGTTCAGCCAGATCTTCCATGTTGAGGATGCCTTTCTCTGCCAGCGACATCGCCAGCGCATCATCCATGCCTTCCATGTTCAGCAGGTCTGCTTCCAGATTGGCGCTGGACAGTCCTTCCTCGGATGCTATCGCCTGTGTCAGCAGTGCATCACGGGCACGATCGCGAAGTTCTTTGGCGATATCTTCATCAAAGCCGTCGATACTCAGCAATTCGTCCATCGGAACATAGGCAATCTCTTCCAGTGAGGTAAAACCCTCACTGACCAGCAGTTCGGCGACATCTTCATCCACATCCAGCTTGTTCATGAATGCAGTGATGTAGGTGCTTGCCTCACGCTGCTGTTTGTCCTGCGCTTCCTCAATGCTCATTACATTGATCGCCCAGCCGGTAAGCTCAGCGGACAGACGCACGTTCTGACCGTTGCGACCGATTGCCTGTGCAAGATTGTCTTCTTCAACAGCAACATCCATTGTGTGGCTGTCTTCGTCCATGACGATAGACGCCACTTCGGCAGGCGCCATCGCATTGATCACCAGCTGCGCAGGGTTGTCGTCCCACAGAATGATGTCGATACGCTCATTGGCCAGCTCGTTAGAGACCACCTGCACGCGTGAACCGCGCATACCTACGCAGGCACCAACCGGATCGATCCTGCCATCATTGGTACTGACGACGATCTTGGCGCGCGAGCCAGGATCTCGCGCTGCTGCGCGAATTTCGATTACACCATCAGCAATTTCCGGCACTTCAATCTTGAACAGCTCGATCAGCATGGCCGGAGCGGTGCGACTGAGAAACAGCTGAGGCCCACGGATCTCCTGACGGACATCCTGAAGCAACGCACGAATGCGATCACCAGTGCGGAACATCTCTCTGGGGATCATCTGATCACGAAGCAGAATCGCTTCTGCATTGCCACCCAGATCGACGAGCACACTTTCGCGAGTAACTTTCTTGACAGTACCCGACACCAGCTGACCGATACGATCGCGGTATTCACTGACGACCAGTTCGCGCTCAGCCTCACGCACCTTTTGCACGATAACCTGTTTGGCGGTCTGGGCAGCGATTCGACCGAATTCTACGTTTTCGATTTTCTCTTCCCAGACATCACCGATGTCCAGATCCGGGTTCTTTTCGCGCGCCTGATCCAGAGTCATTTGATGACCTGGCTCTTCCAGATCTTCATCAGCCACTACATCCCAGGTGCGAAATGTTTCGTACTGACCGTTCTTGCGATTAATGGCAACCCGGCAGCTGGCTTCTTCGCTTTCAAAACGCTTTTTGGTCGCAGTCGCCAGAGCAGTCTCAATGGCTTCGAAAATAACGTCGCGTGACACTCCCTTCTCGTTAGAGACCGCGTCTGCAACTGCCAGAATTTCTTTACTCATCATAGTAGTGTCACCTTACAAACGAAACACGCGAATCAGAACGCGATGTTGGCCTTGTCAATCTGGTCAAACGGGATTTCAACCGGTTCGTTATCGACGATCATGGTGATATTGCCCGCTTCAGCGTGCTGCAATAAACCTTTAAATTTACGTCGCCCATTGATCGGACCACGCAAGCGCAAACTGATTACCTCACCAAGGAATTCCTGATACTGCTTGAGCGTAAACAGCGGTCGGTCGAGGCCGGGCGAGGAAACCTCCAATGTATACTCACCAGGGATGGGGTCTTCAACGTCAAGTACCGCACTGACTTGTCGACTGACGCTTTCGCAGTCGTCGATTGTGACACCCTCCGGGCTGTCGATATAAATACGCAGGAGTGATGAGCGCCCTCTGACGAGGTACTCCACACCCCACAGTTCAAGGCCAAGGGCCTTAACCGTCGGTTCCAGCAGCTGTGTAATCTTGTCAGTTGATGTCGCCAAATTTCCGCCAATCCATATCGACTGCACAAACAAAAAGTGGGCCTGCGGCCCACTTTGAAGAATGCTATCACTTGCTTTCGGGGCCAGCCAGTTACAATTCGTCCGCTCTCGGACGACCTGTTTCAGACCACCTAACAAAAAGCCCCATCATGGGGCCTTTTGTAGCAGCGCCGGCAAACGGCTCGGCGGCTGCGAATTGGTAGCGGGGGCAGGATTTGAACCTACGACCTTCAGCGGCTGCGCCGGATGAAAAGCCGAGCCCGACCGTCGGGCTGCCTGGAACTGCGCTACACTTCGATTGGTAGCGGGGGCAGGATTTGAACCTACGACCTTCGGGTTATGAGCCCGACGAGCTGCCAGACTGCTCCACCCCGCAACAAAACTTTAATTATTTCAATTTGATGCAAAAGATCTTCGCTATTTGCACCTAGATGGCTTCTGGCGTTGCCATCATCTGAGGGTGGGTATTCTAGCGCCGGGCCGGAGAAATAGTCAAGCCCGATTTTACTTTTGCGGTAAGTTGGTGCCGAAGGCGAGACTTGAACTCGCACGACCAAAAGGTCACTACCCCCTCAAGATAGCGTGTCTACCAATTCCACCACTTCGGCTAAAGGTTTACTGCGGCTCCGACTCGGGTACCGCCGGTATATCTGATGAATCCACAGGCGCACTCACCTGCGGAATATCTGATTGCTGCTGTTCCATTTCACGCAGCAATTCCGGATTCACCAATGGTGCGCCGTCTTCCGCACCTGCACCAATGCTGTACTGCTTTGCATAAATCGCAAGAACCAGACTGGTCGCAAAAAATATCACAGCAGCCACGGTTGTGGATTTAGTCAGGAAGTTACCACTTCCGGACGCACCGAACACCGTCTGCGAGGATCCGCTACCAAACGCCGCTCCGGCATCGGCGCCTTTGCCCTGCTGCAAAAGCACCAGCCCGACAATCGCGATCGCGGCGATGACATGCACTACAACTATCAGCGTTTCCATAATTAACTCACGCTCTTACAAATTCGTATAAAGGCCTGCGCGTTCAGCGAGGCACCACCCACCAGACCACCATCTATATCCGGGCATGCAAACAGCTCTTCAGCGTTATCAGCTGTGACGCTACCGCCATAGACAATCTGCACAGCATCGGCGACCGCTGCATCATGCCTGGCCAGGTACTGCCGGATCACTGCATGCATGTGCTGCGCCTGCTCACTGGTTGCAGACAATCCCGTTCCTATCGCCCAGACTGGCTCATAGGCAATCACCGAATCAGCGAACGCGGAGACTCCGTGTGCCGCTACCACGCTCGCAATCTGCGCCAGCACCGTCTCTTCAGCAGCACCACTGTCGCGCTGCTCACGCGTCTCACCCACGCATAAAATCGGGATCATTCCCGCTTCCGATACTGCCCCGACCTTGCTGGCAATCAGCTGGTCGGTCTCGCCGTACAGCTGGCGCCGCTCCGAATGCCCAACGATCACATAGCGCACACTGAAGTCGCGCAACATGCTGGCAGCAACTTCGCCTGTGTAGGCCCCCGAAGACTGTTCGCAGACATTCTGGGATCCAACAATCAGCTCGCTGCCGTATGCGGCTTCGGTCACCTGTGTCAGATAGGGGAACGGCGGACAGACAACGACATCGACACCATTGACGCCCTCGGACAGACCGGTCAGCAGACCCTGCATCAAGTCATTGATATCGGCTCGCGAGCCATTCATTTTCCAGTTGCCGGCCACCAGCGCCCGTCGCATACGCTCAACCCTCTATCCTTCGGCTGCCTGTCCTCGACAGAGCGGGGGCGACACTATAACCACTTTGCTGAAGGCATGCAAGCAGACTCAATACAGGCATGATTCAGCATGCCCTACTCGACAGCACGCACGATATCTGCCAATTGTGCGGCATATCGGCTGACCTGCTCAGCCTGCTCACCTTCGACCATGACCCTGATCAAAGGCTCGGTCCCTGACGGGCGCAGAAGCACTCGACCACGACCAGCCATTTCAGACTCAAGCTGCTTGACTGCATTGATCACATTGATGTCATTCATCACCCGCTGCTTGTCCGCAATACGGACATTGATCATGGTCTGCGGCATTTTTTGCATTTCAGTGCACAGCGCGTTCAGCGAACTGCCCGTCTGCACCATCGCCGCCAGAACCTGTAGCGCAGAGACGACGCCATCACCGGTAGTCGTCGCATCCAGGCAGATGATATGGCCAGATGACTCGCCACCGAGCTGCCACTGGTGCTGCTTGAGAGCCTCCATTACATACCGGTCGCCCACACTGCTGCGCACAAACGGCACTGCCAGTGACTTCAGGCCCAGCTCAAGACCCAGATTGCTCATCAGTGTGCCAACCACACCTCCCAGATTGACGCCTCGTCGTCGACGGTCCTTCGCAATGATAAACAGCAGCTCATCACCATCAACGATGTTGCCCAGGTGGTCGATCATGATGACACGGTCACCATCACCATCGAAGGCAATGCCCAGGTCGGCCTTCTCGGACAGCACTTCTCTAACCAGTTGGTCGGGCGCTGTGGAGCCGCAGCCCTCATTGATATTCAAACCATCCGGCTTCACGGAGATAGCCTTGACACTGGCACCCAGTTCAGAAAATACGCTGTTGGCAATGTGATAGGTTGAACCGTTGGCACAATCGACCACAACCCTCAGGCCTCGCAGCACACTGCCACCTGGAATCGTGCGCTTGCAGAACTCGATGTAACGCCCGGCCGCATCAGAGATTCGCGACGCCTTGCCCAGCTGCTGGGAGGGAACCGTGGTCAGGTCTCGCTCCAGGTATTCCTCGATGGCAAGCTCGGTTTCGTCAGGCAACTTGGCGCCGTCCCCCGAGAAAAATTTGATGCCATTATCCTGGAAAGCGTTGTGGGAAGCACTGATGACAATACCTGCCTGCGCCTGAAAGGTTCGTGTCAGATACGCAATAGCGGGCGTTGGCATCGGACCAAGCATGTGGATATCTACGCCTGCAGAGGCGAGCCCCGCCTCCAGCGCCGACTCGAACATATATCCGGAGATGCGCGTATCTTTGCCGATCAGAATCTTGCTGCGACCACCACTTTCCCGGGCAAAGACCTTGCCAGCGGCCCATCCCAGTTTCAGCATGAAATCAGGCGTGATGGGATACTCACCTACGTGCCCGCGAATTCCGTCAGTCCCAAAGTATCGTTTTTCCTGCATCGTAGACGATTCCTTATTGTTCTTTGATCGTTGTGATATCTGCCATCAGTGCATACTGCCGCAGATTCAGCCAGCGAACACCATCAGCGCGCTAGCCATGTTGTACTGTTGCCGCCAGAACCCGCATGGCATCGACCGTCTCTGGCACATCGTGAACACGTATGATGTCTGCTCCATTCGCAGCCGCGATGACTGCCGCTGCCAGACTGCCCGCCATACGCTGATCAACCGGCCGATCCACGACACGTCCTATCATCGATTTTCGCGACATACCGACCAGAACCGGCAGGTCGTGCCGTTCTCGAAAATAGCTTAAGTGTGCCAGCAGATGATAATTGTGTTCATCAGATTTACCAAACCCGAAACCAGGATCAATACACAAACGTGAACGGTCGATTCCTGCGGTCTCTGCACTGATAACGCGCCGACTGAGAAAATCTTCCACTTCTTCGAGAACATTCTGGTAGCGCGGCTGATCCTGCATATTGGATGGCTGGCCCTGCATATGCATCAGGCAGACGGCCATTTCGCTGGCGGCGGCAGCGGCGAGCGCACCTTCACGCTGCAGGGCCCGCACGTCATTAACCATACCCGCACCTGCTGCAGCTCCTGAGGTGATGACCGACGGCGTGCTGGTGTCTATCGAAATGATGACATCCAGCTCTCTGGCGATCGCCTCGACAACCGGTATCACCCGGCCGAGCTCCTCCTGCTCTGAGACCGGTCTGGCGCCAGGCCGGGTCGACTCACCGCCAACATCAAGCAAAGCAGCACCCGCCGCGACCATGGACTCTGCCTGGCGCAGTACTTTGTCGATTGATACGGAGAAGGAGGTTTTTTGTGCGGCGAATTGACCGCCGTCCGAGAAGGAGTCAGGCGTTACATTAATGACGCCCATGACAGCAGGCGTAGAGAGATCAAGCCAGCGGCCTGAACAACACAGCCCCCGTTGCCGGGGGCGTGCCAGATTGGATCTATCAGTTGTCATTCGTGCCGACTAGCTGCCACTTATGAAAGGACCATCAATGTTCGCTGGCCGGACCACCGATAGGATTGTCAGTCCGCTCGCTTTCATCGCTGGCCTTGTCGTCGCTCGCATCAGAGCGCGCAGAGCCGGATCCACTGCTCGGGTCAGACCAGTCAGCTGGCGGACGGGGCTTGCGTCCGTCCATGATGTCATTGATCTGCTCAACGTCAATGGTTTCGTACTCCATCAAGGCGTCTTTCATCAACTCCAGCTTGTCGCGATTCTCATCCAGCAAGCGCTTGGCAGTGCCATAGCAATAATCAATGATACGCTTGATCTCTTCGTCGATCAGTTTCGCGGTTTCGCCCGAATGCTGAGTCTGCGACCCACCAGCTGAGCGCCCCAGGAACACCTCACCATCGTCCTCGGCATACATCAGTGGTCCCAGTTTTTCGGACAGACCCCACTTGGTAACCATGTTTCTGGCCATCTCGGTCGCGCGCTGAATGTCGTTGGACGCACCCGTAGTAACGCCTTCCTCACCCAGCGTCATCTCTTCCGCGATACGACCACCATAAAGGCTGCATATCTGGCTGATAATCGCGCGTTTGCTGATGCTGTAACGATCCTCCTCAGGCAGGAACATTGTCACACCCAGCGCACGGCCGCGCGGGATGATACTGACTTTATAGACAGGATCATGTTCCGGCACCAGGCGCCCCACAATCGCATGCCCTGCTTCGTGGTAGGCAGTATTGGTTTTTTCTTTCTCGGACATGACCATGGACTTGCGCTCTGTGCCCATCATGATCTTGTCTTTGGCTTTCTCGAACTCTTCCATGGTAACCAGGCGCTTGCTGGCACGCGCTGCAAACAATGCAGCCTCGTTAACCAGGTTGGCAAGGTCGGCACCGGAGAAGCCGGGCGTGCCGCGCGCGATCACTGCTGCATCAACGTTGTCCGCGATCGGCACTTTACGCATGTGCACCTTGAGAATCTGCTCGCGACCACGAATGTCCGGCAGCCCTACGACAACCTGGCGGTCGAAACGACCAGGACGCAGCAGAGCCGGATCAAGCACGTCAGGACGGTTGGTAGCTGCGATAACAATAATGCCGTCGTTCACCTCGAAGCCGTCCATCTCAACCAGCAACTGGTTCAATGTCTGCTCGCGCTCATCGTGACCACCACCAAGGCCGGCACCACGGTGACGACCTACTGCATCGATCTCGTCGATGAAAATAATACAGGGAGCCTGTTTTTTGGCCTGATCAAACATGTCGCGTACACGAGACGCACCCACACCTACAAACATCTCGACAAAATCAGAACCCGAGATGGAGAAGAATGGCACTTTGGCCTCACCGGCGATGGCTTTTGCCAGCAATGTCTTACCGGTACCCGGCTGACCGACCATCAGAATGCCTCGCGGAATGCGGCCACCCAGGCGCTGGAATTTGTCGGGTTCGCGCAGGAAGTCGACCAGTTCCTTTACGTCTTCCTTGGCCTCTTCAACACCAGCCACATCCGAGAATGTCACTTTGATCTGGTCTTCACCCAGCAGTTTGGCCTTGCTCTTGCCGAATGACATGGGGCCGCCCTTGCCGCCGCCAGCACCACCCTGCATCTGCCGCATAAAGAAGAAGAACAGCGCAATTATGATCAGAATCGGGAAACTGGCCACGAGCAGCTGCGTCCACAGGCTCTGCCGCTCAGGTTCCGAGGCCCTGATCTCAACGCCATTGTTAAACAGGTCAGACATCAGTTCATCGTCACCGATCATCGGGATCGTGGTGGTGAAACGGCTGTTGTCAGTACGGACGCCACTGACGGATACGCCGGAAATATTGACCGACTCTACCTGCCCGCTGCGGACTTCCCGAATGAATTCGGAGTAATTAACCTGCGAAGTTGCCGGCTCCTGATTGATATTGTTGAACACTGTCAGCAATACCGCTGCAATCACCATCCAAAGCAGTAAATTCTTCGCCATGTCGTTCAAGGGAGACCCCCTTTTAATGTGTCATTTTCAAACTGATAAGACCGCCTAAACGGCCTTTGCCATTCCCTCAGATCCCGACGTCATTATTGTTGAGTTCGTGACTGCTGCGCCTGGCAGCAATGAGACAACCGCGTCTCGCCGGCTGGATTTTCACTATCTGATACGTTATTAAGATGGGGACCGGATTCGATATTACAAGATACAACTCTTGATTGTCCAAGAAATGCTGACCTACAATGCGCGTCCTTTCTTCAAATCACCCGGATTTTTTATGAGCAATCGCAAGCAACCACTGAGTAATCAGGAACTTAAAAAGCTTCGCGCTATCGCACACGGGCTCAAACCAGTCGTGACCATCGCCCAGAACGGGCTTAGCGAGGGCGTTTTGAAGGAGATAAACCGGGCTTTGGCACAGCACGAACTGATTAAAATAAAAATCAGCGTCGGAGACAGGGACGCTCGTCAGGTAGTAACCGAAGAAGTGTGCCAGCAAACCGGCGCGCAATGTGTGCAGAGTATCGGCAATGTTGTGGTGCTGCTTAAGCCTGCCGCCAAACCCGATCCCAAACTGTCTAATCTGCTTCGTTTTGGCGGAACTCCGCAGTAATCGGGGCGCCACCAACGATCTGGAGGGGCCAGGCACGTGGCCCGGCCCGCCAGGGTTTAGAGGTGTTCTACCTGATCGACCTCGTACTCAATGTCGCCTGATGGTGCTTTGACCACCACAACGTCACCTTCTTCCTTACCCATGATGGCTCGCGCGATCGGTGAGGCAACAGAGATTTTTCCGGCTTTTACATCAGCCTCATCTTCGCCCACGATCTGGTAACGCACGGTCGCATCAGACTCCAGATTCAGCAGCGTCACGGTAGAGCCAAAGATGACCTTGCCGGACTCGGCTATGGTCGTGACATCAATGATCTCAGAATCGGCGAGTTTGCCCTCGATCTCCTTGATGCGACCTTCACAGAAGCTCTGCTGCTCGCGGGCAGCATGGTACTCCGCGTTTTCGCGCAAATCGCCGTGTTCACGCGCCTCCGCAATAGCCTGAATGATTGCTGGTCGTTTCACCGTCTTCAACTCATTGAGTTCTGCGCGCAGTTTCTCCGCGCCGCCAATGGTCATGGGCACTTTTCTCATATCACTCTCACAGATTCCTCTGGAATCTAAAATCAAGGAATAAAAAAAATACCGGCGGGACTTCCCCAGGGAAGCCCCGCCAGCACTCTCGACTCTATATAATGCTTAGTTTGGACTGCGTTGTCCAGCCATCAGGAATCAGCTCACGGTCAGGCGCGCATGCAGCTCCTGCACGGTGTAGACGGACAGCTGATCACCGAATGCCAATGCATCACACACTGCGCTGGCACTGGCCAGTGTTGTCGTGCAGAACACATCATGTCGCAGAGCAGTCCGGCGAATCGTTGATGAATCGGCGATCGCCTGCTTGCCTTCGGTGGTATTGACGATGAGGTCAATTTCCTCATTCTTGATCATATCAACAACATGAGGGCGTCCTTCCATCACCTTATTGACACGCCTGACCTCAAGACCTGCCGCCTCGATGACCGCCGCCGTGCCTGTCGTCGCAACCAGCGAGAAGCCCAGCTCATGGAAGCGTCTGGCAACAGCCGCCACTTTGGGCTTGTCTGCCTCACGGACACTGATGAAGACCGTGCCACTGCGGGCAATTTCTTCACCGGCACCAAGCTGCGACTTGGCAAAGGCTTCCGCGAAAGTCTCGCCGACACCCATTACTTCGCCGGTAGACTTCATCTCCGGACCCAGAATGGGGTCTACACCCGGGAACTTGTTGAACGGGAACACAGCCTCTTTAACCGCATAGGTTTTCGGTATGATCTCTTTGGTGAAGCCCTGTTCCGCCAGTGATGTACCGGCCATACAGCGCGCCGCAACCTTGGCCAGCGACACACCGATGCACTTGGACACAAACGGCACGGTACGCGAGGCACGCGGATTGACTTCAATCACATAGATTTCACCATCCTGGTAGGCCAGCTGGGTATTCATCAGGCCAACCACGTTCAATTCTCTTGCCAGGCTGGCAACCTGCTCACGAATCAGATTCTGAACATCCGCCGGGAGATTGTACGGTGGCAGCGAGCATGCTGAGTCACCCGAGTGAACACCGGCCTGCTCAATATGCTGCATGATGGCACCGACTACGACATCCTTGCCGTCGCTGACCAGATCGACATCGATTTCGATGGCGGCATTAAGGAAGTAATCCAGCAGAACCGGGCTGTCATTGCCGACCTTGACGACGTTGCGCATATAACGATTGAGTTCTTCCTCGTTATACACGATCTCCATCGCGCGACCACCCAGCACGTACGACGGACGCACGACCAGCGGGTAGGAAATACGCTCGGCTTCTGCGATGCACTGTTCGACGCTGCGCACGATACAGTTCGGCGGCTGCTTCAGGCCCAGCTTCTGGATCAGCTTCTGGAAGCGCTCACGATCCTCGGCCAGATCGATGGCATCCGGGCTGGTACCAATGACAGGTACACCAGCCTGCTCCAGTCGGGTCGCCAGGTTGAGCGGTGTCTGGCCGCCAAACTGAACTATCACACCCACTGGTTTTTCGACTGCCACAATCTCCAGGACGTCTTCCAGCGTTACCGGCTCGAAGTACAGGCGATCAGAGATGTTGTAGTCTGTGGATACAGTTTCCGGGTTACAGTTAACCATGATGGTCTCGTAACCGTCTTCCCGCATCGCCAGTGCCGCGTGCACGCAGCAATAGTCAAACTCAATACCCTGACCGATGCGGTTCGGACCACCGCCAAGCACCATGATTTTTTTCCGGTCACTGGGCCGTGACTCGCATTCCGGCTCGTAGCACGAATACATGTAAGCGGTTGTTGACTTGAACTCGGCCGCACAGGTGTCAACGCGCTTGTAGACCGGCCGCACACCCAGAGAGTGTCTGCACTCGCGCACAGCCTGCTCGGTTTCAGCGAGCAGATCAGCCAGGCGCGCATCCGAGAAACCCTTGCGCTTGAGCGCAAACAGCTGTTCTTTGTTCAGATCCTGCAGACGCAGCTGCGTTATGTTCAGCTCATCCTTGATCAGGTCTTCGATCTGCGCCAGGAACCAGGGATCGATACCCGTCAACTCAGCCACGGTATCAACTGACCAGCCCTGCCGGAAGGCGTCGCCCACATACCGAATGCGGTCACTGCCCGCATCCATCAGCTCGCCTCTCAGGATATCCATGGCATCACTGACGCCTGTATCCAGAATCGGATCGAGACCATTGATGCCCACTTCCAGTCCACGCAAGGCTTTCTGCAGCGACTCCTGAAAGGTGCGACCGATTGCCATGACTTCACCGACCGACTTCATCTGGGTCGTGATGCGGTCATTGGCTTCCGGGAATTTTTCAAAGGTGAAGCGCGGGATCTTGGTAACCACGTAGTCGATGGATGGCTCGAATGAGGAGGGCGTGGCTCCACCCGTGATTTCATTGCGCAGCTCATCCAGTGTGAACCCCACAGCCAGCTTGGCTGCAACGCGGGCGATCGGAAAGCCGGTCGCCTTGGAAGCCAGCGCCGATGAACGCGACACGCGGGGATTCATTTCGATAACTACCAGTCGGCCGGTCTTTGGACACATACCGAACTGAACGTTGGAACCACCGGTTTCCACACCGATCTCGCGAAGTACCGCAATCGACGCGTTTCGCAGAATCTGGAATTCTTTATCCGTCAGCGTCTGTGACGGCGCCACCGTGATCGAGTCGCCGGTATGTACACCCATCGCATCGAAGTTTTCGATGGTACAGACGATGATGCAGTTGTCGTTTTTATCGCGGACAACTTCCATCTCATACTCTTTCCAGCCAATCAGCGACTCATCAATCAGCAGCTCATTGGTGGGGGACAGCTCCATACCACGTGTGCATATTTCAACAAACTCTTCCTTGTTATAGGCAATACCACCACCAGTGCCGCCCATGGTGAACGAGGGACGAATGATGCAGGGGAAACCCACTTCATCCAGCGCCTTGAAGGCCTCCTCCATGCTGCGCGCAATGCCATGGCGTGGCGTTGCCAGCCCGATGGCTTTCATCGCATCATCAAACAGCTCACGATCCTCTGCCTTGTCGATTGACTCGGCGCGCGCGCCAATCATCTCGACATTGTACTTGGCCAGCACGCCATGCTTTTCGAGATCCAGCGCGCAGTTGAGCGCCGTCTGACCGCCCATTGTTGGCAATATGGCGTCAGGACGCTCTTTTTCGATGATTTTTTCCACGATCTGCCAGGTTACCGGCTCGATGTAGGTCGCGTCGGCCATCGCCGGATCGGTCATGATGGTTGCGGGATTGGAGTTGACCAGAATGACGCGGAAACCTTCCTCGCGCAGCGCCTGGCAGGCCTGGGCGCCCGAGTAGTCAAACTCACAGGCCTGGCCGATGACAATCGGACCGGCCCCGATGATCAGGATACTTTTGATATCTGTACGTTTAGGCATAACTGAACCGTATCTGTATGTTGTGTTGGCCGGCGGATCATCGCGCGGCGCGTTTTTCCATCAGGTCAACAAATTTGTCGAACAGCGGTGCAATATCGTGCGGACCGGGACTGGCTTCCGGATGCCCCTGAAATGCGAATGCTGGCTTGTCTGTCCGCTCGATGCCCTGCAGGGTGCCATCGAACAGTGATCGATGCGTTGCCCGCAGATTAGCCGGCAGCGTTTTTTCATCCACGGCGAAACCATGGTTCTGACTGGTGATCATCACGGTGCCATCGTCCAGATTCTGTACCGGATGGTTGGCGCCATGATGCCCCAGCTGCATTTTGACGGTTTTGGCGCCACAGGCCAGGCCCAGCAGCTGACAGCCCAGACAGATACCGAATACCGGAATATCTGTTTCCAGTACTTCGCGGATCGCAGCGATTGCGTAATCGCAGGGCTCCGGGTCACCGGGGCCATTGGACAGGAATATGCCATCGGGATTCATGGCCAGCACTTCACTGGCGGGGGTCTGCGCCGGCACGACTGTCACCTTGCAGTTGCGCTGCGCCAGCATGCGCAGAATATTGCGCTTCACGCCGTAATCGAAGGCCACCACGTGGAAGGGTTTCTCGTGCTGCATTTCCGGATAACCTTCGCCACCCGGGCGCCACTCACCCTGCGTCCACTCATAAGGCGACTTCACTGACACCACTTTGGCCAGATCCATACCTTTCAGCCCGGGAAAACCCTTGGCCTGGTCGATGGCGTATTGTTCACCTTTCTCAGCCAGCATGTCGCCGCTGAGAATACAGCCATTGAGAGGGCCTTTGTCGCGTAACAGCTGCGTCAGTGCACGCGTGTCAATTTCTGCAATCGACACAACATTCTGGTCTTTCAGAAATTCTTCGAGACTCTGCTCGCTGCGCCAGTTACTGACAGTCATTGACAGATTGCGGATGACCAGGCCTGCGGCCCAGACGCGATCAGATTCATTATCTTCGGCATTGGTGCCGGTATTGCCGATATGAGGATAGGTCAGTGTAACAATCTGTCTCGCGTAGGAAGGGTCAGTCAATATTTCCTGATAACCGGTCATTGCCGTGTTAAATACCACTTCTCCACTCGCCAGACCCAGGGCACCGATAGCCCTGCCTCTGAAGACACTACCATCCTCAAGGGCCAGAACTGCTGGATTATTCAATGTGATCTCCCGGATAAGTAGACAGGCGAAAAAAAGCGGAATGAAAGCTGTCTCTCATTCCGCTTTTTCAAAAAATCTGTCTTGTGTTGTGCTCAGTGTTAATCATACTGAGGCGTAATTATACGGAAACCGATGCCATACTGTCTATGACGAATCTGGCCTTTATCCGACATTAAGTCCCAGTACATCATCAATTGAGTACAGCCCCGGAGATTTTCCGGATAGCCAGATGGCAGCACGGACCGCGCCACTGGCGAATGTCATGCGACTGCTGGCCTTGTGTGTGATCTCCAGTCGCTCCCCGTTGCCCGCGAAAATGACGGTGTGATCACCAACAATATCCCCTGCGCGAATGGTCGCAAACCCAATGGTCTTGCGATCACGCTCATCGCTGATACCTTCCCGGCCGTATACCGCCACCTCGTTGAGATTGCGACCGAGCGCGTCAGCAATCACTTCACCCATTCGCAGTGCAGTGCCGGATGGCGCGTCTTTCTTGTGACGATGGTGGGCTTCGACGATCTCGATGTCCACATCATCGCCCATCGCCCGTGCCGCCAGCTCCAGCAATTTGAGACTGATATTGACGCCAGCACTCATATTGGGCGCCATTACCACAGGCATGCTGCCAGCTGCGGCGCTGATCTGCTGCTTCTGATCCGGCGTAAAACCGGTAGTGCCGATGACGATGGCCTTGCCAGCCGCCTGGCAGATGCCGAGATGTTCGAGCGTCGCCTCAGGCGATGTGAAGTCGATCAGAACATCGAAGTCCTGCAGGCAGTCGGACAGCGCGGCGCTTGCAGCCACTCCCAACGCACCGGTGCCTGCAATCAGGCCGATATCCTGGCCATGCTGGGGGTCGTCCGGCAGCGTTGTACCCGCTCCCACGACCGCCACATCGTTCTTGTCGACAACGGCCTGTACCAGCGTGCGTCCCATGCGCCCTGCGACGCCGGCAATTGCTATACGAATCATTGACTTGATATTACTCATGTTTGAATGGACGGAATGAAGGACGGAAGTATAACGCGATAACACCCCGGGGCACTAATAGGTTGCTGCCATGGTCAACGGCACGACAGTCAGCTAAGCTAGAAACCGAATATGGAGTCAGCACGGAATAAAATGAGTAAATCTACGGTCTCAGGACCCGACAACGAGCGACGTCAACGCTATCAGGCGATGGTTGATGAGCTGTACCAGGATGTCTATCGTTACGCATTTTGGCTGACACGCAATCAAAGTGTCGCTGAAGACCTGGTGCAGGAGACCTTTCTGCGCGCCTGGCGGTCTTTCGACAGCCTGCAAAGCCAGGGAGCAGCCAAAGCCTGGCTGTTCACTATTTTGCGGCGCGAGAATGCGCGCATGTATGAGCGCTACCGCCCCGAGCTGGTCGATATAGAGGATGTGTCTGTCGCTGAAGAAAATGAGATGGAGCCAGACCAGCGCCAAAAACAGGTGGAGCTGCATCAGGCCATCATGCAGCTGGACAAGGATTATCGAGACCCTTTGTTATTGCAGGTAATCGGCGGCTTTAGCGGGAAAGAAATTGCCGAAATTCTCGATCTTAATAACAACACGGTCATGACTCGGCTGTTCCGGGCACGTAGCAAGCTAAAGGCAGTGTTACAGGATGACGAAGCAGTAGACACCGGCGAGGATGTCACTGTCGACTGATCCGGCATTCAAGAGCAGCAAAACAACAATACGATCGGCGAACATCAGAGAGCATACAAACAACTATGGATGATTTGGAATTCCGGACCCGGGCGTACAGCAATCCGAGGGACGACCGGGCGGATTTTATCTCGGCAATTGCCACTGACCCGTCCAGACAGAAGTTAGTCGCAGAACTGCGCGCCCTGGACGACGAGCTGCTGGCCAGTGTCAGCGCTATAAGGGTACCTGACGGCCTGCGTCAGCGGCTGCTTGAGCAGACCCACGGTGAGGCTTCACGGAGCAACACCGTTAGCGACATCCCAGCCGCAAACCAGCCCTGGTGGCGATTCCGCAGCCGCGGTGCCTATGCGCTGGCAGCCAGCATGGTGATCACTGCCGGCCTTGGCTTGAGCCTGTTGCCGAACCGCCCAAGCGCGCAGGACCTGGAGTTTCACGATCAACTTGTCGAACACCTGTACAGCGAAGCCCCCAGCTTCAGCAACAGCGACGCTATAGCCTGGGAGCAGGTCGAACGGGTACTGACTGATGCGGGCGCTTCTCTGGTGATGGACGATGCGACACGGGCATTACACATGACCTTTGCCAACTATTGCGGACTTGGCGGCGCGCAGCATGGCGCCCATCTGGTAGCCCGCGGCGAACACGGGCCAGTATCCATCATCTTTGTAGACAACACCCCGGTCAGCACGCGCGTCAATCTGAAAGACGAGCGGTTTCAGGGTCGCATCATCCCATTGAGCCAGGGCAATATTGCAGTGATTGGGGAAAAGAACGAATCGCTGGACTATTATGAGCAGTTAATGGTCAGCCATCTGCATTGGTCAATCTGACATCTGATAATGCCCGCACCGGCGCCCGACGCGCAGGTGCGGCCCTCATCGTCGACCATTCAATCAGAACAGTTCGGCATCCATCGCCATCAGCACGTCACTGCCCGCCTTGATTTCTGCCGACAGAGCTTTATAGCGCGGCATCAGCCGATCCAGGAAGAAGCAGCCCACATGGATCTTGGCATTGTAAAACGCCGTATCCCCTGATTTGTCAGACAGTGCCTGCTCAGCAGTTTTAACCATCCGCGCCCACATATAGCAGTAAAGCACCAGAGTCATCAGCTCCAGAAACGGCACTGATGCAGCACCAACTTCATGCGGATTATCGTTATTGGCCTGTTTGACCCAGTTGGCAGTGTCTTCCAGACAATCAACGGCGTCAGCAAGGACGCTTGCAAAAGCGGCAACCCGTCCGCTCTTTTCCTTCTCCACAAAAGCGCGAATTTCAGCTGACATCTCGGCCAACAGGCCGTCACGATCAAAAACCACCTTGCGGCCCATGAGGTCCAGTGCCTGAATGCCATTAGTGCCTTCATAAATCTGCGCAATTCGGGCATCCCTTACATGTTGCTCCTGCCCCCATTCGGACACATAGCCGTGCCCCCCCAGAACCTGCTGCCCCAGCACAGTCGCCTCAAAACCACGATCAGTGAAGGCGGCCTTGGCAATTGGCGTCAACAGCGCGACCAGTTTACTGGCTCGGTCACGCTGCGCCGCATCCGGGTGAAAGTAGGCGATATCCAGCTGGCTACCCACATAGGCAGCCAGCGCACGGCCACCTTCGGTATAGGCCCTCATGGTCAACAGCATGCGGCGCACATCGGGGTGAACCAGAAGCGGATCGGCAGCCTTCTCTGGCTGCTCAGGGCCCGCCGGCGAGCGACCTTGAATTCGTTCTTTGGCATATTCAGCTGCCGTGGTGTAGGAGGCTTCTGCCAGACCCAGACCCTGCAGCCCAATAGTCAGTCGCTCATAGTTCATCATCGTGAACATGTAGGTCAGGCCCTTGTGCGGCTCACCAATCAGATAGGCCGTGGCGTCGTCAAAGTTCATCACGCAGGTTGCCGACCCCTTTATACCCATCTTGTGTTCAATCGAACCACAGCTGACGCCATTGGCTGCACCCGGATTACCGTCAGCATCAGGCATCAGTTTGGGGACCAGAAACAGTGAGATGCCTTTCGGACCAGGGGGCGCATCAGGCAGCTTGGCCAGCACCATATGAATGATGTTGTCAGTCAGATCATGCTCGCCACCGGTGATAAAAATCTTGGTTCCGGTCAGCTTGTAGCTGCCGTCTGCCTGCGGCTCTGCGCGTGTTTTGATAATACCCAGGTCGGTGCCCGCATGTGGCTCAGTCAGGCACATGGTGGCGCTCCAGCTGCCTTCGTAAAGTTTCGGCAGATAGGCCTGCTTCAACTCGTCGCTGGCGTGCCGGGCCAGCGCCAGTGTCGCGCCAGCGCTGAGGACAGCGTACAGCGCCAGCGAGCTGTTGGCGCCCATGATCATTTCCTCAAAACAGACTGACAGCATCTTGGGCATGCCCTGGCCGCCATAAGCCGGGTCACCAGACAGACCGATCCAGCCACCGGAAGCAAAGGTGCGATATCCCTCCACAAAGCCTTGCGGCGTCGTCACTTTGCCATCTTCGAAGCGACAGCCAATCTCGTCGCCCTGCCGATTCAGTGGCGCCAGCAGTGTCTCTGCAACTTTTGCTGCCTCATCTAGAACGGTATTCATCAGCTCGGCGTTTACCTCACTGGTTTTTGGCATTGACGCCAACAGTTGCTCGGCGCCCAGCACCTCATGGAGGACAAACTTCATATCACGCACGGGGGCTTTGTAATCTGGCACAGGTGACTCCACTCACTTAGGAACGTTGGATTGAAAGGGAATGCGAGTCGATAACTTACCGAGACCTGACGTTAACGTCAACGTCAACTTGTCGGGCGCAGCTCAGCTCAGCAGTGGGTCCAGATCAAGATGACGGGAAACCTGCCCGGGGTCCGCGCCTGGCTCAAACGGCAGGACCCCCAGCAACGGTCCGGGCAAGAGCGACTGCAGAGTTGCCACGTTGGCATCAGCAACTTCGTCCGCCTCGCTCAGATGATTGGCGACCCAGCCCGCCAACGGTACTCCGTCAGCCCGGATCGCCTCTGCCGTCAGCACTGCATGATTGATACATCCGAGACGAATGCCCACCACCAGAACAACTGGCAGCTTGAGCTCAACCGCCAGCGATGACAGCATTTCGCGCGAGTTCAGAGGTACACGCCAGCCACCAGCGCCCTCGATTACAGTAAAATCTGCCGGCGCCATCAAAACGCCGCGCGCCAGCCCCACCAGGCGGGACAGGCTGAGACTTCGGCCCTGCTCGGCAGCTGCCAGATGTGGTGCGATTGCCGATCGCAGAGCGATCGGGTTGATCTCCTGATAACTTAGTGGGGCACTGCAGAAGCGCTGCAAGGTCAGGGCATCTTCGTTGCGCAGCTCCCCGTCTATCTCCTCGCAACCCGACGCAACCGGCTTCATGGCCGCCGTGTTCAGCTCACGCTGTCTGGCCGCCGCCAACAATGCTGCAGCTACTCGGGTTTTGCCCACCTCGGTGTCAGTTCCAGTCACAAAAACGGCAACTCGCCTCAAATCCGCACCTCCTGACCAGCCTTCGTAAGCGCAGCTGGTTGACCCATTGAAAACAATTGCCGCTGAACTGATTCCAGAGCATGCAGCAACCTATCCAGCTGTTCGTCACTGTGAGCTGCTGACAGAGTAATGCGCAGTCGCGACTGCCCCTGCGGCACAGTTGGTGGCCGGATAGCACTGACCTGCACACCCTGAGCGCGCAACAGCTGGCTGGCTCTGACGGCCGCCTCGGCAGAACCCATCATGACTGCCTGTACCGGCGTCTCCGATGGCAACAGAACAAGTCCCAGCTCTGCGGCCCCGCGCCTGAAACCTGAAATCAGCTGCTGCAGACGATCGCGCCGCCACTGCTCGCCGACCACCAGCTTCAGACTGGCCCGGGTCGCCTCTGCCAGTGCTGGCGGCATCGCCGTGGTAAACACGTAAGTCCTGGCGAATTGTGCCAGATAATCGATAAGCACTGCATCACCGGCAACGAATGCACCGGCAGTGCCAAATGCCTTACCGAGTGTCCCAATCAGAATCGGCACCTGCGCCTGGGACAGACCCGCTGCGCTCACCGTGCCACTGCCATTTCTACCCAGCACACCCAGCCCATGGGCATCGTCGACCATCAATGCGGCGCGATGCTCATCGGCGATCTCTGCCAGCAGCGCCAGCGGCGCGCGATCGCCATCCATGCTGAAGACTCCGTCAGTAACGATCAGCCTGGATGGGGCGGCTGCGGCCTGCCTCAACTCCAGTTCCAGACTGTCTGTATCACTGTGTGCGTAACGGATACTGCGCCCACGACTCAGCCAGCCGCCATCTAGCAGGGACGCGTGATTCAATGCATCCTGCAGCACCAGTCCATCGGGTTCAGTCAGTGCGTTTATGACGCCCACATTGGCCATGTAACCACTGCAGAACAGCAGGGCTTTTTCTCTGCCAGTGAAAGCCGCCAGCTCTTCACTCAATTGATCATGAACGCGGCAGTGACCTGTGATCAGATGCGAAGCACCGCTGCCAACACCATAATCGCGCGCCCCCTTCTGAAGTGCCGCAATAACATCCGGATGATTGGCCAGCCCCAGATAGTCATTGCTGCAAAAACCAAGCAGCTCCTCACCATCGACACTCATGGTGACCTGATCCGCGTTGCCACGGACCAGGTGCGTGCGAAGTAATTGCTGCTCGCGCCTTTGTGCAAGGCTGGACTGCAGGCGCGACAGGAGCAGCGCCGAGCCCCTGGAATGATTACTCATGTCAGGCATTAACCGGCCGCTCAAACGGCAGAATAAAAGCGATGGTCACCCGTAATCGGTCGTTCAGGCTGCAGGCCCAGACGATCAAACAGCGCGATGTCCCGGTGCTCTTCCGGCAGCGGCGTAGTGAGCAGCTTGTCACCATAAAATATCGAGTTGGCACCAGCCATGAAACACAATGCCTGGGTCTGGTCGTTCATCTGCTGCCGGCCGGCCGACAGCCTGACGTAGGACTGTGGCATCAGGATGCGCGCCACCGCAATGGTGCGGATAAAATCGAAGGGGTCAATTTCCTCGACATCCTGCAGCGGGGTGCCTTTGACCTTGACCAGGTTGTTGATCGGAACGCTGTCAGGGTGCACTGGCATATTGGCCAATTGTTGCAACAGCCCGACGCGATCCTCGGCCTTTTCACCCATACCAACAATGCCACCACTGCATACTTTCATACCAGCGTCCCGGACTCGACCCAGGGTTTCCAGGCGTTCCTGGTAGCTTCGAGTAGTGATAATCTCGCCGTAGTATTCCGGTGAGGTATCCAGGTTGTGGTTGTAATAGTCCAGCCCTGCCTCTGCCAGCGCAGCAGTCTGCTCGCTGCTCAGTGCCCCCAGTGTCATGCAGGTTTCCATGCCCAGCTCTCGCACCTGCCTGACCATGTCCAGCACATAGGGGAAATCTTTTTCCGAGGGATGCTTCCATGCAGCACCCATGCAGAAGCGCGAAGCCCCGCGATCGCGCGCGATACGAGCCTGCGCCACGACTTTTTCGACCTCCATCAGCTTCTCTTTCTGCAGACCTGTGTTGTAGTGGCCACTTTGCGGGCAGTACTTGCAGTCCTCCGGGCAGGCGCCGGTTTTTATCGACAACAGCGTACTCATCTGCACTTTGTTGGGATCGAAATGGGTACGATGGATGGTCTGAGCCTTGTGCAGCAGGTCCATAAAAGGCAGGTCAAAAAGCGCCTGAATCTCTTTGCGCGTCCAGTCATTGCGAAGCCCTGTCGCTGGCATGGCATTGTCGGACAGTGGTGCCTGGCGGATGGCTTGTACCTTATCAGTCATCATCGGTGAAATCCTTGTGCCACAGCGACACGGCGGGTCGATGGCTATACTCAATTGGAAAGCGTCCAATTCTAAGTCCAGACAGAACATTGTCAACCAGATACGTATATTTTGATTTACAATCAATTTCATTTCAGGAATATCAGCAGGCGACTGCAACGCGCGGCAAGCACCCTCCTGGGCGAACCCTGTCTTTTTTGTCTGGGACTCGAGGGCGTTGATCGAGGAATCTGCAATCGCTGTCTCGCCTCGCTTCCCTGGCAAGCGCCGGGATGTCTTCGGTGTGGCGTCGTGTCAGAAACCGATGGCGAGCAGGAACCTCTCTGCCATCGCTGTCGCAGCGCCCCCCCTCCATTTGACAGATGTTTTGCGGTGTTCAGCTACCAACAGCCCATATCGCGCCAGATCTCGCGGTTAAAGGATAACGGAGCTTTCCAGGCGGGGCGTGTGCTGGGCAGACTGCTGGCTGACGCCATGTCGGTACACTATCAGGTTGTTGCCTCCACCAAGCCCGGGCTGCTGCTGCCAGTACCCCTGCATGCAGGACGCCTGCGTATGCGTGGCTTCAACCAGGCATCAATTCTGGCTGATTGTGCAGGGCGACGGCTGGGGATACGGGTTCTGCGACAGGCCTGCCAACGATTGCCGGGCAAACATGCCCAGCGCGCACTGAACTCTCAAGCCAGACTCGCCAATCTGGGCAAGTTGTTCACTACAAATGAATCATGCAGGTTGACATATGGCAAGCACGTCGCCATCATCGATGACGTTGTGACGACTACAACAACCACTCGGGATATGGCCCGCGTCCTTCGTGATGCCGGCGCCCGACGAATCGATGTCTGGGCGTTGGCCCAACGAAACCTGACCCTGTCTGATACTCACACTTATGAGCTATAACGCCGAATCGCAGCAACTGCTGGATTTTGACCGCAAACACATTTTACACCCCTACACTTCGATGACTGATCCGCTGCCTGCGCAACTGGTAAGCGCGGCCAGTGGTTGCAAACTGCATCTGGCCAATGGCCGGACACTGATTGACGGAATGAGCTCCTGGTGGGCAGCCATTCATGGCTACAATCACCCGGCACTTAACCAGGCGGCCGCTGAACAGCTTCAGTCAATGTCGCATGTTATGTTTGGTGGATTGACTCATGAACCAGCCATCAGGCTTGGACAACAGCTGCTGGATATCTGCCCGGCCGGCATGAGCAAGGTGTTTCTGGCTGACTCTGGCTCAATCGCGGTCGAAGTCGCCATCAAGATGGCCTTGCAATACTGGCATGCCAAAGCCCGGCCGCAGCGGCATCGATTAATCAGTCTGCGCCGCGCATACCATGGCGATACCTTTGCCGCCATGTCAGCCTGCGACCCGGTCACCGGCATGCATACCCTGTTTTCCAGCACGCTCAAGCAACAGCTGTTTGCCGACGCACCGCGCTGTCGCTTTGAAGCCGAGTGGGATCAGACCGATATCACAAGCCTGCAGTCATTGCTGGAACAACATCACGAAGAAGTGGCCGCCGTCATTCTTGAACCAGTGGTACAAGGCGCTGGCGGCATGTTTTTCTATTCGCCAGAATACCTCAGGCAGGCCCTTATCCTGTGTGATCAATACGATGTACTGTTGATCGCCGACGAAATCGCCACAGGCTTTGGCCGCAGTGGGAAGCTGTTCGCCTGCGAGCATGCCGGCATTACGCCAGACATACTATGTGTTGGCAAAGCGCTGACGGGCGGATACATGACGCTGGCCGCAACGCTGACAACGGAGAAGCTGGCCGACACTATCGGGCAGGCAGGGCTGCCGTTCATGCATGGCCCAACCTTTATGGGCAATCCACTGGCATGCGCCGTGGCCTGCGCATCGATCAAGCTGTTATTGGCAAATCCCTGGCAAGATCAGGTCGCTGCGATCGAGACGAGAATGCGGTCATCGCTAGAGTCGTGCCGACACCATGATGCCGTCAGCGATGTAAGAGTCCTCGGCGCGATCGGCGTGGTGGAAATGAAGGAGGCGGTTGATATGCGCTGGATCCAGCAACGCTTTGTGGAATTGGGCGTGTGGGTACGCCCATTCGGCCGGCTGATATATATCATGCCGCCTTATATCATCACTGATTCAGAGCTGGACTTGTTGTGCGAGGCGATTCGGACAATCGTAGCGGAAATAGACAGCGGGAGCCAAACAGGGCGTTAATCAGAACTGATACTTGATTGTACCGTAGGCAACATGTTCCGAGCCTTCCGGATTGCCGCCAGTTACGGACCCCGGGCGAAGAGAGTTTACGGGGCGGCGATCAAACATGTTGCGCACACCCAATGAGAATGAGGCATTACTCTGTCGACCTGTTGACAGATTATAGCCATAGCGCAGATCAACAGTGGTCATCTGTCCGACCAGCTCGTTGAGCTGATCCAGATTCAGCTGCCCGACATTCAGACGCCCGAAGTGATCAAGCCGGTCATTGTAGCTGGTCACTGCTGTGGCAGAGTGATTACCAAACTGCCAGGTCAGCGTTACGCTGCTAAGCAGCTCCGGTGTTTTGCCAAACAGGGCGGCGTTTTCAGGAGCAGTGCGCGCAGCCACCGTGTCACTGACCGCATCAGTGATGCGAGTGTTGTATACATAACTGGTATTGGTGCTGACAACAAACTGCCCGAAGCGTGGTGACTCCCAGACGTAGGAGGCGCTCACATCCAGCCCCGGAACCTGGCCATTACCAATCAGCAAGGCACGCTCGTGGCTGACATCAACTGCCTGCAGGGTGTTGTCGGTGGCGCTGAGCGCCGGGAATGCATCCAGCCGTAAGGCCGGAGAAATCAACAGATCTTCAGCCACCTGACCCAGAGGCGATGAATCCACCTGTGAGGCTGCTTGTGTGCTGGCCTGTTCCTGACTCACGGCAGACAGACTGGAGAGACTGTCTGCGATCTGCAGCGTACCTGGTTCGGCATGATTGAGCTGCTGAGATTGCGCGAACACATGCGGCGCGACCAGCATCATAGCTGTCACGATCCCTGTTCGGGCAATATGTCGCAGTGCTCGCGAAGTCAATTTCTGTGGTTCCATGTCCAGGCCGAATGGCTTTTGGTTTTTATCAATCGGCCTTTCAGTATACAGAGTTGCAATCCAGTATCAAGAGTCTGACAGCGCTGTCAGCAGGGATTTTACGGTCTGGTCGGAACCCGGAAATCGATAGTCCGGCCAGATCTGGGAAAGGGGCATCAGCACAAACTCGCGCTGAGTCGCCCGGGGATGCGGAAGCTGTAGTTTATCGTCATCGACGACGGCACCACCAAAGGCCAGCAGATCGAGATCGAGAGGCCTTGCCTCATTACGCAGGCCGGAGCGCTGGCGGCCAAAGACCTGTTCGATACTGTGCAGGTCTGACAGCAGCTGCATCGGAGTGCAATCACCTTTGGGCAGTACAACAGCAACTGCGTTGCAAAAGTCAGGGCTGCCCGGCGGACAGTCGACTGGCCGGCTTGTCATGATTGGCGATAGAAGAACAGGTATGGCAGACAGGCCATCAAGATGCCGCTTTGCCGCAACCAGGGTGTCTGACGGGCCACCTGCCAGAGAAGGCAGGTTGGCACCCAGCCCGATCAGGGCCAGCCCCGCCGCCTGATCTGTCGACTGACCAGACTGGCGAAGCCAATCAGCGATGGTAGTCGACAGACAACTCATGGACAGCGTCAACAAATGCAGACACGTTATCCGGGTCCACGTGAGGCGTAATACCATGACCCAGGTTGAAGACATGACCATTGCCGGAGCCAAAGGACGATAGAATGCGTGACACTTCTGCGCGAATACTTGCCGGCGATGAATACAGCACTGCCGGGTCCATATTGCCCTGCAGGCAGACACGGTCACCTATCAGTTCGCGCGCCCGACCAATCTCCATGGTCCAGTCCAGACCCACACAGTGGCAACCTGAGCCGGCAATTTCATCCAGCCACAGACCACCATTTTTGGTGAACAGGATAACGGGAACCGGCCGACCGTCTGCCTCGCGCGTCAGCCCGGCGACAATCTTTTTCATATAGGAGAGCGAGAACTCCTGGTACGCAGGCGTGCTGAGAATTCCGCCCCAGGTATCGAATATCTGCACGGCCTGGGCACCTGCCGCGATCTGTGCATTCAGATAGGCAGTCACGGTCTGTGCCAGCTTGTCCAGCAGGGCATGCAGCACCTCTGGCTGGTTGTACATCATCGCCTTGGCATGACGAAAATCTTTGCTGCCACTGCCCTCGATCATGTACGTAGCCAGAGTCCAGGGGCTGCCGGAAAAACCGATCAGCGGGACTGAACCATTCAGTTCACGGCGAATCAGAGAAACCGCATCGGTCACGTAAGCCAGATCTCTTGCCACATCTGGCAGTGGCAAGGCCGCAACGTCCTGTTCGCTGCGCACGGTTTTGCGGAAGCGGGGACCTTCACCGGTTTCGAAATACAGGCCCAGACCCATCGCATCTGGAATGGTCAGAATGTCAGAAAACAGAATGGCAGCATCAAAAGCATAGCGGCGCAGCGGCTGCAGCGTGACCTCACATGCCAGCTCGGGCGACTGACATAGACTCATGAAGTTACCCGCCTGCTCGCGAGTTGCGCGGTATTCAGGCAGATAGCGACCCGCCTGGCGCATCATCCATACTGGGGTGACGTCTACGTCCTGTCCCATCAGGGCTCGCAAAAATCTGTCATTCTTCAACGGTGTCACCAGCAACTCCTGCCTCTAGTCCGTAATGCAATTAAGGGGTCGGTATTCTACACGGTTACGATCGACAAAGCGCGTCGCCGGCCGCCAGTGTCTGCTGCAGCAGCTCTGCGGGAACGTCCCCATCAACCACGGCCTCACCCAGGTTGCGCAGCAAAATAAAGCGAATTTTTCCTGACTGCACTTTCTTGTCAACTGACATCAACTCGACAAAGCGCCCGGCGCTGATCTCAGATGGCGGCACGGCGGGCAAACCGGCTCTTTCTATCAATCGTCGCGTTCGTTGCGCATCTTCCTGCGTTATCCAGCCGAGTCGCCAGGACAGATCAGCGGCCATTACCATCCCAGTAGCCACAGCTTCGCCGTGCAGCCAGACTCCGTAACCCATGGCCGCTTCGATGGCATGCCCAAATGTGTGACCAAGGTTGAGCAGGGCCCGTTTGCCACCTTCGCGCTCGTCTTCCGCAACTATCCGTGCTTTTTCCTCACAGCAGATACGAACGGCCTCGGACAGCAGCTTGCCATCCAGCTTCAACAGCTCATCGATGTGTTGTTCCAGCCACTCAAAAAATGCGAAATTACCGAGCAGCCCGTATTTGATGACTTCCGCCAGCCCCGCCTGCAACTCTCTTGGCGGCAGCGTGTGCAACACATCAATATCAGCCAGCACCACCTGTGGCTGATAAAAGGCGCCAATCATGTTCTTGCCCAGGGGGTGATTGACACCCGTTTTGCCACCCACAGAAGAGTCCACTTGCGCCAGCAACGTGGTCGGCACCTGAATAAAGTTAACGCCGCGCTGATAGCAGGCCGCTGCAAATCCGGTCAGGTCCCCGGTGACACCTCCACCCAGCGCGATCAGTGTGGTACTGCGCTCATGACGATCACGCAACAGGCGATCAAACACCTGATTCAGGGTATCAAGGTTCTTGGTTTGCTCACCGTCAGGCAGCACCAGCACATCAAAATCGATGCCCGACAGAGACTGCTCCAGCTTCTCCAGATGCAGCGGAGCAACAACTTCATTGCTGACAACCAGCGCGCGGCCGCCTTTAACGTAGGGCGCCAGCAGGCCCTGCTGGCCAAGCAGACCGGGACCTATCAGAATCGGGTAACTGCGCTCACCCAGCTCGACAGTCAATTCATTCATCTTGTTTCATTTCCATCGGTTTTCAGGCGATTGACGATTTCGTTCACGACCGTGCGAGGTCCACGCCGACTGGTTTCAATGATCAGGTCAGCGGTCTCCAGATATAGCGGCTCACGGATGGCCATGAGCTCTTTGATACGCGCCAGCGGATCGGCAGTCTGCAGCAGTGGGCGATTGCGATCTTTGCTGGTGCGCTCAAACTGCTGGGCGATACTGGCTTTAAGGTAAACAACCGTGCCACGCTGCTTCAGGTGCTGGCGGGTCACCGCTGATAAAATGGCGCCACCACCTGTGGCCATGACGATACCGTCCTGCGCACTCAAGGTGTCGATCATGCGCTCCTCACGAACCCGGAAACCGGCCTCTCCCTCGACGTCAAATATCCACGGGATGTCAGCACCCGTGACAGCTTCGATCTCGCGATCCGAGTCCAGAAAGGGTTTATGCAGAGCAGCGGCCAACATTCGTCCGATCGTGCTCTTGCCGACCCCCATGGGCCCTATCAAAAACACATTTGTCTGCTTGCTCATGGATTACCCGTCGACCTGTGCCACGCAAGCGCGCAATCTAACCCGCATGCCTGTCAAACTCAAGCAAAAGCATGTACAAACGCGGCCCTGCGCTAAGGTGCCGGGATGATGGTCGGCGTGATGAATATCAGCAATTCTGTGCGTCGCTCCGACGCTACGGTACGTCGAAACAGCGGACCGATGACAGGAACTGAACGCAGTCCCGGCGTGCCGGTCACGGCCTCGGTCTGCTCCTCACGGAAAATACCGCCGAGCACCAGGGTGTCCTCATTGTCGATCAGGACACGGGTTTGCACGGTGTTTGTGTCAATGGCGGGCGTGTCACCACTGCCTGAAGCCACGGAGTCCTGCCTCACACTCAGGTCCATGATGATTCGCCCATCGGGCGTAATCAGGGGTTTGACATCAAGAGACAACACCGCATCAACAAACTGTGTTATCGAGCCACCAGCAGTCCCGCCCGCCTGGGCCTGATAGGGTATTCGCACACCTGAGCTGATACTCGCTGGCGAGTTGTCCTGTGTCATGACCCGGGGTCGGGCTATCAGTTCGGCCTGGCCGCGCCGCTCAAGCAGGGAGAGCTCCCACTCGAGCAGCCGCGAGTCACGTATCAAAGCCGCTGTCACCGAGCCTGCATCCCGATGCCCGAGCTCAAGGGCAAACTGCGAATTGTCGACGATCGAACCTGCCGCTGCCGACAAACTTGTGGCACCCCAGCGCACACCCAGCTCCCTTCCGGTGTCCAGCGATGCACTGACAATACGAGCCTCGATCAGGACCTGACTGACTGGCACATCCAGCTCGGTCAACAGCACATCTACCTGAGCCAGACCTGCGGGCTGATCCCGGACGATCAGCGTATTGGTGCGACGGTCCAGCATCACCGAACCCTGATCACTCAGAATACCATTACCTGCAATCAGCTCCAGCAGCTCGTCAGCGTCGGCGTAGTTGATCTGGATATAACGGATCTGCACATCTGCCGAATCTGAAATATAGAGAACCCCGTCATCGACACGGTGGCTCAATCCAGTTGACTCCAGCAGCAGAGAGAGCAGGCCTTCGAATGTCGCGGCTCCGGCAGACACATCCACCTCCTGATTCAGGACAGACTGCGCACCGCTGACATGGAGCTGGAGATTCTGATTCTGTGCCAGCATCTCCAGCACGATCCGCAAAGGCGTAGCTGTCAACTCGAGCGTCAGGTGCTCATCGGCAACTGCCGAGTCCTGCCCTCGCCCGGCAATATCAGCCGTCTGCGCTGACAGCATCCGGTTGCCCGACAGGACGTCATACACAGACGCTGCCATGAGGAGCAGTATGAGGTGGCAACACGTCTTTATAGCTCTCTCGCGCCGGCAGCGCTTACCTGACCTCATTGGCATCATCCCTGTGATCAACATTCTTGTTATACAGCGGAGATAACTGCCACTGACCCTCAGCATCGACCAGCAGATACCAGCTCTGGCTGCCGCGGCGCACCGCGCCTGCAGACCTTGGGTCATGACTGTTCACGATGGCTGTATCAGGCACCATGCGATCGCTAGTAAGCGGTGCAAACTCCATGACCAGCTGCCATCGTCCGGCGCGAGCTGAAGCTCCGCTGATGTCCCGTGCAAACTGCAAATGATGCAAAACAGCCGTCTGTGCCCCGACTGCATCAGCTCCTGAATACATCGCCAGGAAGCTGGCTGTCTGCGCAAGCGATCCAGACAGATCCAAAACCAGCATGGATTCGGTTGGCCTGATGATGTCTGTGTGAGTGATACCCGACCTTTCGCCTGCCTGTATTTCGGATTCCTCGTTGCGCATTGGCATCACCGAATGCAGCTTAAGCCCCTGGCGGTCCGCCATATGCATGACGCCCTGGAGTGGCGAGACGGGTTCTTTTCGTGAACTGTACCCAGCTCCGGGAAACCAGGCCGACGCTGCCCAGCCTGTCAGCGTGAGGCGTGATCGGTGCCTGGCATTGTCCGACAGCTGCGCCTGCAGCTCCTGCTGCAAATTCAACAGCGCCTTATCAAGTCCGATTCGCTCCGCTTCCAGATCCTCCAGCATAAGCCAATGGAACAGCCAGGCCAGCCCAGTGGCCACAGTTGCCAGCACCGCAGCTGGCAGTAGCACCCACACCCTGCTCATGTTTTCCACACACGGATATCGAGATGTACACCTGTGCCCTGCTGATAGACAGGAGGCTCTGTCTGCAAATGCCAGCCTGCATCCAATGCCCAGGTTTCCAGCACTTTTCGCAGCCCGGGCAGGTCTTCTGGCTTCTCGATGTATGCTGTAATCGTGAGTTCAAAGTCCTGCCAGTCTATTGTCTGAAATACCGCCGCGTTATCGAAAGGCGCAAGCAAGGCAAACAACTGTGAGACCTGCGCTGATCGACGGCGTGATCGCAGGCGCTGCGCAGCACGGCTCAGAGATTCGTCAGCCGCGGCAGCGAATTGGGTCTGCTCATGCAAATACGACCTCATCGCCTGCTCTCGCTCCTGCAGTTGCTCGACGATTGCTGACTGTATCGCCCATTGCCGCCAAAGCTCTGTCCCTGCCCAGGCCACGACTGCCCCAACCACCGCCATACTGGCGACCACGACAATCAGCAACTGAATGCGCCGCATCCGGCGCACTTGCGCCCGCCAGGGCAAAAGGTTGAGCTCGATTTCAGCTACGGTGGCAGACATCAGGATCTGAACCACTGCGAGCCATTTACACCACGACGCATCGCCGCCGCTGTCGCCAGTGCCAGTGCCGGACGATTGACAACAGAGACTTGCAGGCCAAGTGCCTCAACAGTCGCCCTCACCACAGGCAAGGCTGCGAATTCACCCATGGCCAGCACACTGGTAACTTTGCTGACACTGGTATGCAGCCCGACCCGCTGCAGCACTTTGCCAAGCTCTGCAGCGATCCGTCTGCCGGTTTCGCTCTCTGGCCCACCTCCCTGATCAGAGTGCAGTGAAGCCGGGCTGTCTGTAGCGATGGCACTCGAAAGCGCATTGCCGAGCGGGTAATGGCGACTGAAGCTCAACATCTGCTCTGCAAGCAAATGTACGGATATTCCGTCAGCATCAATTTCCAGAAACAGACTTTGCGTATGGTCGACGCCAGAGAGTCGAGAGAATCGCAGCAGGGCCAGGCCCTCCACGTCCAGCACAGAAGGCTGCAGTCGCGCCTCGCCGCAGAGCTCCAGCCATCGTTGCAGCTGTTGCCTGCGGCAGGCATAGATGTGCAGGGTGGCAGTTTCAGACTCAGCAGACAACGATCTACCTGGAGTCCTCTCGGCCTGAGTTTCCGCCAACAGATAGTCAATCAGCAGCTCATCACGATCAACGCCCAGCCATTGCCCGCAGTCTGCCCTGACCAGCGCCTGCAGATCCTCATCAGTGAAGGATCGCGGTACCTTTTCCGTATGCGTCAGCATGAAGGACGTTGGTACACAGAGCGCAACGCGGCGCTGATGCCAGGGCAGTTCGCCAAGCAATGGCCTTACCCTGTCTCTCAGCAACTGCGCCATATTGTCCGCGTTTTCTGAGCCGGGAATATCCACAGCAGCTCCAAAACGCCAGCCATCGCCGGGGCTGCGCATTCGACCCGGGAGACTGTACCGGCACCGTCCCTGACACATGGCCACGGCCCTGATACGCCGGCCTCGCAAATCCAATCCCAACATCTCGACATCCTTGTCTGTATGTTTTCATTGTTGTAGACCAAATGTGGCGGTTGTGCACAGTGCATGGCTAGTGTCTAATGGGGAAGAAAATCATTCCGTTTCCGTTATATACTGGTTAGCCGCAGTCTCACTGGCCTGTTATGAAGAAGTTAGTCAAATTTCTGTTCCTGTTCGGCGTATTCTGTACCTGTGGCATCTTCATGGTTGCCGCAGCCGGCTATTTATACCTGGCCCCACAACTCCCGCCTGCGGAAACCTATCGAAATGTGCAGCTGGAGACGCCGCTGCGCATTCTCACCGCTGATGGCATGCTGATTGAGGAAATTGGTGTGCGACGCGACCCGCTGCGCTATGAAGACATCCCGCCGATGATGGTCAATGCGCTGATTGCCAACGAGGATGAACGTTTTTACTCGCATCCCGGCGTGGATCTGCGCGGTCTTATTCGCGGCTTTATTGGCTTTGTGACCGGGGTCAACCGTGGCGGTGGCAGCACCATCACCATGCAACTGGCCAACAACATCTCTTTTGACAGCGACAGTGTGTATTCGCGAAAACTCAAGGAGATCCCGTTTGCTTTGCGCCTGCAGCAGGAACTGACCAAAGAAGAAATACTGGAACTGTACCTGAACCTGGTCTTTTTTGGTCAGGGTGCGGAAGGTATTGGCGCGGCGGCTGCTGTGTACTACGACAAGCAGGTCAGTGAAATGACCATCGGCGAAATGGCGACCATGGTCTCTCTGCTGCCATGCCCGTCCGTTTGTAACCCAGTCAGCTCGCCAGACAGAGCCGAGCGACGCCGCAATAATGTTATCGATAAAATGCGCGACCAGGGCATGATCACAGCCGCCGAGCACGCCGCAGCGATTGCCGAGCCGATCCAGGCCAGCCGCCATACGCGCAACGCCGAAGTCAGCGCGCCCTACGTAGCGGAGATGGTTCGCCAGGAACTCTTTGAGCAGTACGGCGACGAAATTTACCGGATGGGCATCGAAGTCACCACCAGTGTCCGCGGTGAACTGCAGCGCGCAGCCACCAGCGCGCTGCAAAATGGACTGGAGAACTACTACGACCGCCGGCATGGCTATCGCGGTCCGGAAGCTCATATCCCGCCGGTTGGCGATGACCCGATTGAACGCTGGCAAAGTGAACTGAATGTTGTGCCGACGCTGGGCAATCACGAGCCTGCGTTTGTGACCCGCGTTCGGGAGCGCGCCATTGATGTGCTCAGGCGCGATGGCTCGATCGCCACTATCGAGTGGCCCGGCCTGGAGTGGGCACGGCCATTCATCACGCGCAACAATGCCTGGCCACCACCCCAGCAGGCCAGCGATATAGTCGAAGTCGGCGATCGCATTCGCATTCGCGTGGGGCCTGATGGCAACTGGCAACTCGGTCAGGTGCCGGAGGTTCAGGGTGCAATTGTGTCTGTATCGCCTCATACCGGGGACATACTGGCGCTGACCGGCGGTTACGATTTCAGACACAGCCAGGTCAATCGCGCACTGGCCAGTCGCCCCCCAGGCTCTGGATTCAAAGCCTTCCTGTACGGGGCGGCGCTGGAGGCAGGTTATACGCCAGCCACACTGATCAATGACGCACCCTTTGCACGCGGCGATTATCGCCCACAAAATTACGAACGTAACTTTGTGGGTCCGATTACTTTGCGCACTGCGATAAAGGATTCCCGCAACGTCCCGGCGGTAAGATTGATCGACCAGCTGGGCTGGGAAAAAGTCATCGATTTTGCCGACCGTTTTGGTTTTGACACCCGCAATTTCCCGCGCGGCGATCTGACCATCGCACTGGGCAGTCAGGATGTGCAGCCGCTGGAAATGGCAACCGGCTATGCCATGATCGCAAACGGCGCCAAACCCCTGACACCAACCCTGATCAAGAAAATCGAAACATTTGATGGCGTCCTCTATGAAGCGCCAGAGCCCTGTCTGGACTGCGACGTGGAACCGGTCACTGACCCACGCGTCACCTACATTCTCAGCACGCTGCTGCGCTCCGTTGTAGTGGAAGGCAGTGGCCGACGCGTTAACCGCGACATGGGCCGTTCCGACCTGATGGGCAAAACAGGTACCACCAATGGTCCGGCCGAACTCTGGTTCACCGGATTCAATGCGGATATCGCCACCAGTGTATTTGTGGGTCTGGACCAGCCGGAACCGCTTGGCGAATCAGAACAGGGTGCAACCGTTGCCGTGCCTATCTGGATCGACTACATGAGCAAAGCCTTGCAGGGTCAGCCTGAACGGGGCGTGACAAGGCCCGAAGGGCTTGTTGATATTCTGATAGACGAGGATTCCGGTCAGGTGGCCAGACCGGGTCAGGCCAATACCATGTTTGAGGTATTCCTGGCCGAGAACGCACCGTCAGTGCGTGATACACCGCGACAGCCGGAAAGAGTGGAAGAGCGCAATAACGAAGATACCCTGTCGACCGAGATCATATTCTGATCAGGGCGGACAGGGCATTGGGTAGCGGGACCGGACTTTTCGGACCCGCTAAAAACAGCGGTCAGGCAGCGATTACTTGAGTGATCGGTTACCGAAGCGCTTGTTGAAGCGATCAACACGACCGGCGCTGTCTACGATCTTCTGCTTGCCGGTATAGAACGGGTGGCAGGCTGCACACACGTCGAGCATCATGTCTTTACCCAAAGTGGATCGGGTTTCAATCACGTTACCGCAGCTGCAGGTGGCCTTCATGGCCTGATACTTTGGATGGATATCCGCTTTCATTGGTATTACCTCATCAATACTGGCATCGCCACACAGCCCCTGCCGTGCACCATACCTGTAGCGTCAACCAATGCATTCACACTGGTGAACCGTGGAAAAAGGGGCGTCATTGTATCAGAGAATGCAAGGCACGCAAGTAGATTCAGCGCCCGGACTCCAGTCCGGAGCGAATGCGGTCATGATTCTTGACCGTCTCACGCATTATCTGGGCAAGCATCTCGGCAACCAGGTCGCCGTTTACGCCATGCCGTTCGCAAAGCTGACGAATATCGGCAAGTTTCTCTGCCTCACGCTTTGGGTCGAACGACTGCAGACCGACCCTTGCTTTGATGTTGCCGACGCGGCGAGTCAGCGCAAAACGGTTTGCCAGCATCAGCACCAGCCCGTGATCCAGTCGATCGATCTGTTTGCGCAACTCAAGCAGCTCTGCCTGCCATTCTGCCGGACTCCATTCGACCGAGGGTTGCTCGGCGGACGACTGCCCGTCAGTTTTCTGCTCCGCCACAGAAGCATCGGTGGGCGCTGATTCCTGTTTCATTTGTTCTCTCTACCGATTGGGCATTAGTGCACACAGTATAATGGAAGCAGCCATCCGCTAAAACCAGTTATACTTGGCAATCAATCCGCCCTCTGTTCAACTCCGGATCTGCTGCGTGTCCGCTTCCCCAGAATCACAACATCGAATCCTCAGGGTTGCTGTGCCCTCACCCCTGCGGAGGCTGTTTGATTACCGGCTGCCTGATAGCTTTGAAACTCCCCAGCCCGGCACACGGATTCGTGTCCCGTTTGGTTCGCGCGAATTGACCGGTATCGTAGTGGACGTCTCAGTGAGCTCGGATGTGTCGTCAGACAAGATCAAGGATGTACTGGACGTACTGGACGAGGAGGCTCTGTTGCCGCCCCATTTGCTTTCGCTGTGGTTATGGGCGGCACAATACTATCAGCACCCGATCGGTGAAGCGCTGCACACCATTTTGCCAGCCGGCCTTCGCAATAAGGGCGTAGCCACCATCAAGCGGCGAAAATCAGATCTGCGCGACGGACAGGATCAACCTGATCAACCACTTTCACTGAACACCATGCAGCAACAGGCAGTGAATGCCATTGTTGCAGAACCGCAGCGGTTTAACTGCTTTCTGCTGGATGGGGTAACGGGCAGCGGCAAGACTGAAGTTTATCTGCAGGCTATCCAGCAGACGTTGGACCGGGGCAGACAGGTGCTGGTCCTGGTGCCGGAAATCAGCCTGACACCACAAACCGTGTCTCGTTTCCGCCAACGCTTTAAGGTCCCGATTGCCATCATGCATTCTGGCCTGACGCCCCGACAACGCCTGAATGCCTGGCTGGAGTCAGCTCAGGGCAGTGCACGCATCACAATTGGCACTCGCTCGGCGATTTTTACACCACTGGCAGACCCGGGCCTGATCGTCATCGATGAAGAACACGATAACTCCCTAAAGCAGCAGGATGGGTTTCGATATTCAGCCCGGGACCTGGGCGTTATGCGGGCGCGTCGTGAGTCCATCCCGATTGTGCTCGGTTCGGCGACGCCGTCACTGGAAAGTCTGTTGAATGCCAGGTCTGGTCGCTACAGACATCTTCGCCTGACTGAACGGGCGGGATCTGCCACCATGCCCCATTACATGCTCATAGACACGCAGCGCCAGCCACCGGCGCCAGACGGGCTGACTCAGGAACTGCTAAGCTGCCTGCAGGATCATCTGCGCCGGGGTAATCAGGCACTTATTTTTATCAACCGGCGTGGCTTTGCGCCTGTGCTGCAGTGCCAGGACTGCGGCTGGACAGCAGAGTGCCGAGACTGCGATGCGCGCCTGACGCTGCATCGACATCCCCCACATTTGCGCTGCCACCACTGTGATCGTCGCGAGCCAGTGCACAGTCATTGCCCCGGCTGTCAGGGCAAAGCGCTGACGACCACCGGCGTCGGCACAGAACGATGCGAGGTCGCCCTTCAACAGCATTTCCCGGACATACCGGTACTCCGTGTCGATCGCGATGCGACGCGCCGAAAAGATGATCTTGATAAACTGCTGGCTAAGGTGGCGACCGGAGAGCCCTGTATCCTGGTGGGAACGCAGATGTTGGCCAAGGGCCATCATTTCCCGAACGTTACACTGGTGGGGATACTCGATGCCGACAGCGGGCTGTTCAGCGCCGATTTTCGTGGGCCGGAATTCATGGCACAACTCCTCACACAGGTATCCGGTCGTGCGGGTCGGGCCGAGCAGCCTGGCCAGGTGATGATTCAGACTCGTCACAGCAGCCATCAGCATCTGCGGACTCTGGTCACCGAGGGGTATCATGCACTGGCTGGCGCACTCCTGGAGGAGCGGCAGCTGAGCGACATGCCTCCGTTCAGCTACATGGCTGTGCTCAGGGCAGAAGCAATCAATGCCTCAGCCCCGGCCAGTTTTCTGAACGACGCCAGGCAGACGATCGAGCGAATGAACCAGTCGCCATCAAGTGCTGCCGGGCGCTTGCAGATTCAATTGAATGGCCCGCTACCCGCACCAATGGAACGCAAGGCTAATCGCTTTCGGCAGCAGCTGACTCTTCGCAGTCATTCGCGACAGCACTTGCAATCGGTGCTGACTCACCTGTGTAATGAGCTCGAACAACACCCCGGGCAACGACGGGTGCGCTGGTCAATTGACGTTGATCCGCAGGACATGATTTAAGGCACTGGAAAATCGGGGAATGACAAATTGACCCGGACTCATCCGCGACAGGATAATAAGATTCATGGAACAGGATTTTGCAAAGCGCCGTATTCGAACCCCGCTGGCGGAGCCCAGCCCTCCCCCCCGATCATCGGGACTCGCGCTATTGCTGACAGGCCTGGTGACTGGCGTTGTCATTGGCCTGTTCCTCGGTCTGCTGATTTATATGAGCGGTATGCTGCCGCCGGCACCGGGCCAGCAAGTGGCGGACGCAACACAGCGAGACTCAGAGTTCCTCACCCAGGATGGCGCCACAGTCGCCGAGGATGGTCTGACCGCTGAGCAGGAGCGGGAAGCAGCCCGACTTCAGCTCGAGTTTTATCAGGAGCTACCAAACTACGAAGTAGTCGTTGATGTCACCCCGCTACCGGTGCCAGCGTCCCAGCGCAGTACACCAGATCCAACAACAGAGCCGCCCGCTGAGTCTTCAAATGCTCCAGCGACGGCTGAGTCAACTACTGCAACCGTAGTGGCCACATCAGAAACCGTCCCGCCCAGTCTGTCCAACGGTGCCTTCCTCCTGCAGGCTGGAGCCTTCCAGCAGCAGGGAGCTGCCAGTGCCCAACTCAACCGGCTGCTGGCGCTCGGCCTGGACGCTCGTATCCGCCAGGAGAACATGCCCAACCGCACACTCTACCTGGTACAGGCCGGGCCCTATGACACCCGCGAGCAGATGCTGCAGGCCGAAAGCACATTGCGCAGCAATAATATCGATACCATGCGCATAACGCTCAACCGGCCTTGAAACCGGTCAGCTGCATCCCCACTTAACTATTTAAATATTCCTGCCTGTTTAAAGGAGATGCGGTTTGGAGCAATTCCGTGGAACAACTATTTTGTCTGTGCGCCGTGGCAACACTGTCGTGGTCGGTGGCGACGGCCAGGTATCTCAGGGCAACACCGTCCTGAAAGGCAATGCACGCAAAGTCAGAAGGCTTTACAAAGACCAGGTGATCGCCGGCTTCGCTGGCGGCACCGCCGATGCATTCACGCTGTTTGAGCGATTCGAGGAACAGCTGGAGAAGCACCAGGGCAAGCTGGTCCGTGCCGCAGTGGCACTGGCCAAACTCTGGCGCACAGAGCGTTCTCTGCGCCGCCTCGAAGCACTTCTGGTTGTTGCAGATAAAGATGCTTCACTGATCATTACCGGCAATGGCGATGTCATCGAACCGGAAGACGGCCTGATGGCAATTGGCTCGGGCGGCTCATTCGCTCTGTCAGCTGCTCGTGCGCTTTATTACAACACTGAAATGGACGCCCGCAGCATCGTGGAAAAAAGTCTGGGCATTGCTGCCGACATCTGCGTCTACACCAACCAGCAGCACGTGATTGAAGAACTTGAGTATTAGTGCGACAGGATTTTATTACATGACAACCATGACTCCGCGAGAAATCGCCTCCGAACTTGACCGCCATATCGTTGGCCAGAACAAGGCCAAACGCGCAGTTGCGATTGCCCTGCGCAACCGCTGGCGGCGTATGCAGCTTGGCAGTGAGATCCGCCAGGAAATTACTCCCAAGAATATTCTGATGATTGGCCCGACCGGCGTCGGCAAAACTGAAATCGCCCGACGCCTGGCCAAACTGGCCAACGCGCCGTTCATCAAAGTTGAAGCCACCAAATTTACCGAAGTGGGCTACGTTGGCCGTGATGTGGAATCCATTGTCCGCGACCTGGTGGACATTGCTGTCAAAATGCTTCGTGAAGAACAGATCCGCAAAGTTCAGCACCGTGCCGAAGATGCTGCGGAAGAGCGCATTCTGGACGCCCTGCTGCCGCCAGCGCGCAGTGTCGCGCAGGATGAGTCAGAGCCTCAGACCAACAACTCTGCCAGTCGGCAGATGTTCCGCAAAAAACTGCGCGAAGGTCAGCTAGACGACAAGGAAATTGAAATTAGCGTCAGCGACAATGCGACAGGCGTCGAGATCATGGCGCCGCCGGGACTGGAAGAGATGACCAGCCAGCTAAAGAACATGTTCTCTTCGATGAATACGGGTCGCAAGAAAACGCGTCGACTGCCCATCAAGGTCGCGTTCCGCATGCTCAAGGAAGAAGAAGCGGCCAAGCTGGTCAATGAGGAAGAAATCAAGAACCAGGCCATTGAAGTCACAGAACAGACCGGTATCGTATTCATCGATGAGATAGACAAAGTTACCGAACGCAGTGAGAGCGGACACAGCGGCGGCGTGTCTCGCGAAGGTGTGCAACGTGACCTGCTGCCATTGATAGAAGGCTCTACCGTGACAACCAAGTATGGCAGTGTGAAAACTGATCATATTCTGTTTATTGCATCTGGCGCCTTTCACCTTTCCAAACCTTCGGACCTGATCCCCGAGCTGCAGGGCCGCCTGCCAATTCGTGTAGAGCTTGACGCGCTGAGTGCCAAAGATTTCGAGCGCATTCTGACTGAACCCAATGCAGCATTGACGGAACAGTATCGCGCTTTGCTGGCCACAGAAGGGCTGAATGTCACCTTCACCGACGATGGCATTGCCAAGCTGGCCGAGACGGCCTGGGAAGTAAATGAGCGCACTGAAAACATCGGCGCCCGTCGCCTGCATACTGTCATGGAGCGCTTGCTGGAAGAAGTATCATTCACTGCTGCAGATCTGGGCGTTGGCGAAAACCGCGACCTGACCATTGATGCCGCTTACGTTGAAAAACAACTGGGTGACCTGGCGCGCAACGAAGACCTGAGCCGTTTCATCCTGTAATGGATAAGACGCCCGTCAGCATCCGACTGCGCAAAACCAGCAATGTGCTGGAGCTCGCGTATGCTGACGGCGCTGCTTACCAACTGCCCGCTGAATTCCTTCGCGTGCACTCCCCCTCTGCTGAAGTGACCGGTCATGGCCCAGAACAGGCCGTCCTGCAATGGGGAAAACGCCATGTACGCCTGACCGGCGTTCGCGGCGTCGGCCACTATGCCATACAGCTCAGTTTTGATGATGGACACGACAGTGGCATCTTTACCTGGGATTATCTATTCGACCTCTGCTCCCGTCAGGAACAGTTGTGGCAGGACTATCTTGAACGCCTGAGACGGGCGGGTCGATTGCGTGATGATGCACAAGTGATTACCATTACAGATCCGACCAGGACCAATCACTCATGAGCAACCACCAACATAACGATTCCCACAGCACACATGCGGATAGCGAAGCGGGTACCCACTTCGGCTACCAGACTGTAAGTCCCGCGGAAAAAACCCGGCGTGTGGGCCAGGTATTTCACTCAGTCGCCAATCGCTATGATGTGATGAATGACCTGATATCCATGGGCACGCACCGTGTCATCAAGCAGTTTACGGTACAGCTCAGCGGCGTGCGGACAGGCCAGCGAGTGCTCGACCTGGCCGGTGGTACGGGGGATTTTTCCATGAAATTTTCCCCGCTGGTAGGCCCCAGCGGCCAGGTGGTACTGGCTGACATCAATGATTCCATGCTCAAGGTGGGTCGCGATCGACTGCTGGACCGGGGGCTGACAGGCAATATCAGCATCGCGCAGGTCAATGCCGAACACCTGCCGTTTGAGGCAGAAAGTTTTGACTGCATTGTTATTGCCTATGGTTTGCGCAACGTCACTGACAAGGATGCCGCGCTGCGCTCCATGTACCAGACACTCAAACCTGGCGGCCGCGCGCTGGTGCTGGAATTCTCAAAACCGGTCAACCCCGTTCTTGGCAAGGCCTACGACGCCTGGTCAGCGCTGTGGCCGGTAGCAGGCAAAGCGGTCACTGGCGACGCCGACAGCTACCGTTATCTGGTGGAATCGATTCGTATGCATCCGGACCAGGAAACCCTCAAGTCCATGATGCAGGAAGCCGGTTTCCGGGATTGCAAGTATCACAACCTGCTGGGCGGAATCAGCGCCATCCATATTGGTTACAAATAGGCAGCCTGCCATGAGCGCACTGTTGAAGTTTGCGATGCTGCAGCCTATTGAGGCGGGAATGAACCTGTTCCTCAAGCGAGACCCCCATATCATCGCCTCACTGCACAGGGTTGCGCCCGACAAGCTGATTCTGCTGGAGTGCACCAGCTCCCCACGTCTGTCACTCGCACTGCAAATAAGCGCCGATCGCATTCACCTGCTGGTCGAACCCGAAGAGCCAATTGATGCCACTATTCGTGGCACCCGTGCCGCATTGCTGGGCCTGCTGCAAAGCGATGACCCGGCTGCTGCACTGTACCATCCGGAACTGCAGCTCAGTGGTGATGTGCATCTGATTCAGGCGTTGCACCGCGCGGTGACGCGACTTGAGCTGCAGTGGCAGGACCTGTTCGACAATCCGGCATTCCACCTGGCTGCCTCCGCACTCACAAAAGCCCGCCAACAGACAGAGATGACGATGTCGTCACTGCGGCAGGACACCACTGACTTCCTGCAACAGGAGGCCGCGCTGCTGCCCAGCCGCCATGAAGTTGCCGGTTTTCAGTCCAGAGTTGACGAACTGCGCCTGCGCATTGACCGTCTGGAGGCCCGTACCCGGCTTTTCCTGGAAAAACAGTAGGTCCATCTGGAAAATCGTGACATCAAACCCACTGTGACATATTGACGCAGTGACTTGTTTGCGCGCCCGTAGATGCGATAATCCGGGAAACGTTGCCATTCGTAACAATATTAAGGCGCCATTAAGTTGCTCTATGCGCATAATGGTTGCCACACAACGATATGGTTGTCGGACTGTTGCGGTGTCCACGCAGTCCGGAATTATAGAAATGTTCAGGAGAGTCAGTATGAATGCAGCAAACAAGTCAGAAGGTTGGAAACTCGCCAGTGCGGCGGCCGCGTTGCTGATGTCCGGCACCGCCGCGGCTTCAGCCTTCGATTCGCTGGATAACAACCCGGACCAGCCGGTCAAGGTCAGCGTGTGTCAGGACGTTCCGGACACTGCCTTTGCCGCCGTCAGCACCGGCAATGAAAACTTTTCCTCAGTCATGTGTCAGGTCATGGGCGGCACGCAGGCCAAAGCACTGACAGCTGCCGCGGGAACTGACCTGGCATCGGACGCCGTACAGGTGACTTACTGCAACGACGTTTTCACCTGCGCAGGTCTCAGTGCATGTAAGGGTAATGCCAACGCCAATTGTGCGGGTCAGAACACCTGTCACGGCATCGGCTTTGTTGGCGTATACAGCGATAGTAAAGACATCTCCGACTCACTGTGCGAGAAGCTTGGCGGCACGGTGCTGTCGTCACTGTAAAGCCACCCCCTGCCATGCTTGGCTTCGGATTGGGACTGCGCAGTCAGCACTACAATGACGTGCTGACTGGGCGCCCAGACGTCGACTGGTTTGAACTGATAACCGAAAACTACCTGGCCCCCGGCGGGCGTCCACGGGCAATTTTACGCCAGGTTCGCGAACACTACCCTGTAGTTTTACATGGCCTGTCATTCAACATTGGCACAGCCGAAGCGCCCGACTTCGACTACCTGAAGCAACTCAAGACGCTGGTTAACGAAGTACAACCGGCCTGGGTATCTGACCATCTCTGCTGGACAGGGCTGCATGGCAGAACCTCACATGACCTGCTACCCATCGCCTACAATCAGGAGACGCTGGATCAGGTTGCCAGCAAGGTCAGCCAGATTCAGGACTACCTCGGCCATCACATCGTGCTGGAAAACCCGTCAGTCTATATTCAGTTCCGGTCTGCCAGTATGAGCGAGGCCGAGTTCATCAACACCCTGGTGGAGAGAACCGACTGTCGGATACTGCTGGATGTAAACAATCTCTATGTCAGTTGTTTCAACCTGGGACTTGATCCCTATCAGTCGCTGCAGGCGCTCAGGCCAGACTGTGTTGCCCAGTTCCATCTGGCCGGGCACACGAATAACATCAGCCATATAATCGACACCCACGACCAGGCCGTCAGCGACCCTGTGTGGGAACTGTATGCCGCCGCCTGCAAACGGTTCGGTGCCACAGCAACCCTGCTGGAACGGGACGACAATATACCTCCGCTGCAGGAGCTGATTGCTGAGCTGGCACAGGCCAGAGCGATTCAGCAGCAGGCGCTGGACACTCAATGACATTCGCATCATCGCGCCCGTGGAGAGCAGACTGATGACCTGGTCAGAGGAACAGCAAGCTTTCTGGAACTGGATAACCCGGCCGCAGGACCTGCGCGAAAGCGCCGATGATATCCAGCAGCTTTTCAAACCACACCGGGAAATCAGCCAGGTCGAAGCGCTGGCGATCTACAACAACGCCTACCACCAGCGACTGATACAAATTTCCTCCGAGCTTTTTCCAGTGACCTATCACACCCTGGGTCAGGATGTGTATACCCGACTCTGGATCGAGTACCTGGCAAGCTCACCCCCGCGCCCCGGGCCTATGGGCCTGCTGGGCGAAAACCTGCTGGCTTTCGTTCGGCAACACGAGCAGTTCGGAAAGCTGCCAGCCCTGATCAGCATCATCGAGTTGGAAAGCCTGCTGATCGAGCTGTTCGATCGCGCTGACGAACCTGCCTACACCCAGGCGCAGCTTCAGTCTCTGCCGCCTGATCAGTGGCCGGAAACTCGCTGGCAGCCTAAACAGGACTGGGCGATCATGAGCAGTGCATTTGACCTGGAACAGTACTGGAGTCAGATGCAGCAATACATGAACTCTGCAGACCCAGTGCCAGGAGAAACCAGCTTCTCTGCAATGAGGTTTACGGATACGGATTGTGCATGGTATCTGGTGCGCAGATCAGATTATCGGATGCAGTTCCACCGTATCAGCGAACTGATGGCAGGTTTTCTGCAGAGACTGCAACAGGGGGTTAATTTCGCGGAACTTTGCGACTATCTGAACAGTCAGCGTCCTGACGAGGACATTCCCACACTCAGCCTGCAGCTGCTGCTCAAGACAATTGAGCTGCAGCTGCTGCATCGGTAGAGAGGCTCAGGCTTCGACGATCTCGAAGGTATGCGTCATCTTTACGCCAGCGCCAGCCAGCATGATGGAAGCCGAACAGTATTTTTCAGCCGACAGCGACACTGCCCGCTCAACCTGTTTCTCACTCAGCTCTTTGCCGGTCACGATAAAGTGCATGTGAATGCTTTCGAACACAGCCGGCACAGCGTCTGCGCGCGTGGCCTGCATGTCGACCTGACAATCAGTCACCTGCTGCCGGGACTTGCGAAGAATATTGACCACGTCAAATGAAGAACATCCACCGGTGCCGATCAGCAGCATCTCCATCGGTCGTACGCCCAGATTCCGGCCACCGCTGTCCTCCGGGCCATCCATGACCACCGTATGGCCACTGCCGGATTCGCCCAAAAACATCGCGTTGTTAACCCAACGAACTGTTGCTTTCATCACTTGCTCCTGTACTCCTGTCAGCGGGTGCGAAAGATTACCACAGCCTGTGCGTCAGAGTTAGCCGTGAGCTCATGGCTTGCGTTACAATCAAGTGATATCCGGACAAGGGAATTCCGACCAACAACCAGGAGAGCACCGATATGGCGCTGATGGCCATCACTCCCCACATTGATGATCTGCACAATTTTCTGGCATTCTGCCAGATCCGCAAGTATGAGCGAGGTCAGACTGTCATCTACGCGGGTGATGAACCCACTACGCTCTACTACATCATGAAGGGCACAGTGTCCGTGTATCTGGAAGAAGAGGAAGGCAAGGAAGTGATCATAGCCTATCTGAACCCAGGGGACTTCTTTGGCGAGATGGGCCTGTTTGATTCCCTGCAGTCACGCAGCGCATTCTGCCGCGCCCGCACCGGCTGCGAAATTGCAGAAATTGAGTACGCCAGGTTCAACAGCTATGTGCGGGCCCACCCCGAAATCCTCTTCACCATTGGCAAGCAGATGGCCAACCGTCTGCGACATACGACACGAAAACTGGGTGATCTGGCTTTTTATGATGTGACGGGCCGCATCGCGCGCACGCTGATTGAGCTCAGTAAAGAACCGGCGGCAATGACCCACCCCAATGGCATGCAGATCAAAATTACCCGACAGGAGCTGGGCAGCCTGGTTAATTGTTCGCGGGAAATGGCCGGACGTGTTTTAAAGACACTCGAAGAGCAGCAGCTGATTTCGGTTCACGGACAAACCATTGTGGTTTTTGGAACCCGCTGATTATTCGCCGGAAGCCAGCATCAACAGGCCGCGCCCACCATTGGCAAACAGTTTCTCCCGTTCGGCCTTGATGTAGGCGAGCTTGTCGCGCTTTTCATCCTGCGGCAGCCCCCTCATGCCCAACAGACTCTCGGCACGCCGATAGCATGACATGGCCCGAATGCCATCCTCATGCTCAATTGCTTTCTGAGCCATCAGCAAACTGGAATTAACCGCTACCCGCAGGCCCAGTGTTCGCAGTTTGTCACGGGCTGACTCAAACTGACTGGCACTGATTTTTTCGCCTTTGTACAAATCCATGAATATCTGCAACGCGCGCTGTATGTGTCGCTGGGCAACACTCAGCTCCTGCTCGGTTGCCACCGCAGCACTGCCGCCAGCCGAACCGCTGCCGCGTTTGCGGCCGGAGGTCTCCGCTTCTTTTAGCTGAGCATCCAGGTCACGCCGGGACGGATCCAGGCGTTGAATGGTTTTTATGTCGTTAGTCAGGGTTTCGTAGAGCGGCTGCAGGATTTCAGGATCGGTGTCCATCTGCAGCAGGGCACGACTGGCTTCGTATATCTGACGTCGCCGCTCATCCACCGTTGCCAGCTGGCGAAGCCGCCAGTATTGCTCGGACTGATGATGCAAGGCCCACTTGGCCAGCAGCAACCCCGCCCACAGCAGAAGCAGCAAAAAGAAGATGGTCAGCAGGTTGGGTACGAACATTTACGGCCCGAGTCGTCATTATTGAGATCGTTCTCATAGTGACTGGTATCGGCTGTTCGCAGGGAATGTTTAGTCAGTCAAACAATTCGCGCAGCTTTTCACCCGGATCGTCGGCGCGCATGAATGTCTCACCTATCAGGAATCCATAAATTCCACGTGACACCATGTGTTTAACATCAGCGGCCGTGCTGATACCACTTTCGGTGACAATCAGTTTATCTTCCGGCACCCGCTCTGCCAGGCGCAGCGTGGTATCCAGATCGGTATGAAAGGTATGCAGGTTTCGGTTGTTGATACCTATCAGATCGAAACCTGCAGACAGGGCTACATCCAGCTCGGTCTCATTGTGAACTTCAACAAGCACATCAAGGGCAAAGTCTGCGGCGCACTGCGACAGCTCTTTCAGGCGCACCGGGTTCAGGGCCGCTACAATCAGCAGGATACAATCAGCCCCGATGGCGCCAGCTTCTGCCACCTGATAGGGGTCAACGATGAAGTCCTTGCGAATAACAGGCAGGTCACAGGCCGCGCGCGCCTGCTTGAGATATTCATTGCTGCCCTGAAAAAAATGTTCGTCGGTCAGCACAGACAGGCAATTGGCGCCAGCTGCCGCATACTGGGCAGCAATACGTGCCGGGTCAAAGTCTTCGCGAATCAGGCCTTTGCTCGGAGACGCTTTTTTAATCTCGGCAATCACAGCCGTTTGCTGCTGATCCATGCGCTCTCGCAGTGCGCTAATGAAACCCCGCCTGTCGTCCATGGTGTCGCGCGCCAGCTTTTCCTGCATGGCCAGGCTGACCTGCTGGCTGTTCTGCTGAATCTCCCACTGCTTGCGGTCGAGTATTTTTTCCAGAATCGTGCTTGTGCTCACTTGGCAAACCCTTGTGTCATTTCAGCCAGCTGCTGCAGTTTCTCCAGCGCAGCACCACTTTTCAGTATCTCTTGTGCCCGTGCCACACCTGCCGGCAGATCGTCGCAGAGGTTGGCCGCGTAGATGGCAGCACCGGCGTTCAAAGCCACAATATCTCCTGCAGCCTCGTCCTGGTAGCTCAGTGCTTTTTTCACCAGCTCCAGGCTCTGCTGTGGAGATTCCACCTGCAGGGCACGATAGTCACTGCGCTGCTGCATGCCGAAGTCCGCTGGCGACACGGTATACCGTGTGATATGTCCATCTCGCAATTCACCGATCTGCGTACTCGCGGACAGGCTGATTTCATCCAGTCCATCGTCAGCGGCCAGCACCAGCACATGCCGGCTGCCAAGCTCCTGAAGGACATCCAGTATCGGCTCGATCCATTCCGCAGCAAATACTCCCATCACCTGATTCGGAGCACCCGCTGGATTCGTCAATGGCCCCAGCATATTAAAGATAGTACGCACACCGATTTCACGACGCGGACCAATTACATGCTTCATGGCGCTATGGTGTCCGGGCGCGAACATGAAACCGACTCCCAGGGTCTGAATACATTGCGCGACCTGTTCCGGGCTGATACCAAGGTTGACGCCAGCCGCCTCCAGCAGATCAGCGCTGCCGCTTTTGCTGGTGGCTCCACGGTTGCCATGCTTGGCCACCCGGGCGCCAGCGCAGGCTGCCACCATGGCCGCCGATGTAGAAATATTGAAGGTGTCTGTGCCCGTACCACCGGTACCGCAGGTGTCCACCAGATGCGCGTCCGGCGGCACTGCAACAGGCGTTGCCAGCTCCCGCATCACGCGTGCCGCACCCAGCAATTCAGCTGTTTTTATGCCCTTGATCTGCAGGGCGACGAGGAAGGCAGCGATCTGGGCATCCGTGCACTGGCCGGTCATCATCTCGCGAATCAGCTCTGCTGTCTGGCCTGCATCCAGATCCTGACCTGCTGACAGGTGCCGTATCGCCTGTTTGATATCCATGTGGCTGTTATCCTCTTTCCAGAAAGTTCTGCAGCAACTGATGACCGTGTTCGCTCAGGATGGATTCCGGGTGAAATTGCACGCCTTCCACGTCCAACGTTCTGTGACGCACGCCCATAATCTCGTCGACACTGCCATCAGGCAGCTGCGTCCATGCCGTCACTTCGAGGCAGTCCGGCAGGGTTTTACTGTCAATTACCAGTGAATGATAGCGGGTCGCTGTAAAAGGACTGGGCAGTCCGCTGAATACGCCAACATTCTGGTGGTAGACCGGAGACAGCTTGCCGTGCATCACCTGACGAGCACGAATGACGTCACCGCCGTAGGCCTGCCCGATTGCCTGATGACCCAGGCAAACGCCGAGCAATGGAATTTTTCCGGCAAAGTTCTTGATGACATCAATCGAGATACCCGCCTCAGAGGGCGTGCAGGGGCCCGGTGAAATGACGATTTTCTGCGGCGCCAGCTTTTCAACATCAGCCAAGGAGATGGCGTCATTCCGGTACACCTGGACATCCGCTCCCAGTTCACCCAGGTACTGCACAATGTTCCAGGTGAAGGAATCATAATTGTCGATCATCAATATCATGCGCGGCGGCCCTCAGTGTTCCAGCCGGCTATTTTCGCTGAAATCGGGCAGAACATAAACCATTGAAACACAATTGCGGCTGCCTGAGCGTCTGGGCAGTGCCGGGTCGCCGGTCCATCAGAGCTCACAGGCCTGACTCAAGGCTGTTGCGTGATATGGTCTGCCAACAGGGCGCGGATTTGAGCGCGACTGGCACTGGCATCATAAGTCGTCGCTTCTGCCGCCTCACCAGCAAGCCCGAACACAGATACAAAAAGTGGCATGCCGTTGGCCGTTTCCGAAAAGACGAAGGCCTCATCAGCATCAATATATTCCTGCCAGACGGCTCTGACGTCGCGCCAGAATTGCTCGGTTGCCTGCCAGTACTCATCGCCAGCCGTAAAGTCAAAGTCCGCCAGACGCTCATAGCGCGCAACGCCCAGCTCCTTGGAGAGGTAGGGTTGCGATTCGCGCAATTGACCGGGCGCATCCAGTGCAACCTTGAAATTCTCTTCTTCCTGCACCCAGCCAGTGGGCGTGATCGTATGCCGGTTGGTTCCCACAAGAACCTGATAGTCCTGCCGAACACTGGATTCCCTGCGCGGCAATGGTCTCCAGGTAGTCGAGCTGAGCCACGAAGAGATATTGTGATCGTGCTGCCAGCGACCAACAGCGGCGTATCGTGGCGAGTCATCAACCTGATAGACGGATTGCGACCAGACGCCCTCCATCTCCTCCGCGACCAGCGGCTGCGACACGAATTCATCAAAACCATTAAAGACTCGAATGCTGGACGGCTCGTACTGCCAGTCCTGCCGCCAGTGCTTTTGCACCATCGGCGCTGACACATTCCCCGACTCGTCTACGTACTGCATCACCATAATGTGCTGCAGACTGATAAAGTCATCACGGTCTTCAATCACATAGACATATTCAGTGGCCCAAGACTGATAAGGCCGGTCGGGCTCGAATCCGGGCGTGTAACCGACGGTTTCCAGAAAATCGAAGCTGACCCGATATCCCCCCGCCATTGCCAGAATGGCCAGCCGGTCGCGCTCAAAGTCTTCCAGACCGTCATTTTGCAGCGCCTGCCATGCATCGCTCGGCGCTTCTGCCAGCTCAAGCTCTGCACCCTGTGTTGTGCCCCCGCGCACCTGCATGTCACAGGCCGGTGAGAACTGCCAACTGAAAGTAAACAGACGTGCCTGTGAGCAGTCCGCGTCCTCACTCTGTGCCGATGCGCTATTGAGCGAGCCCAGTAGCAGAATCAGCAACAGGACCACATGTGATTTCATCAGAAAACTCCTTGATCAACATACAAGTGCAAGTACACATGATATGAGCGCGAGTCTACAGTACTGGCAGTATATTATTAACGGCGAGAGCAGGAGCGCTCCCCAGGAATCAGAACCTCAGTTGGAACTCTGGGCCTGAGCCGCCTCTTCCAGCCGCGCCCCGGCCAGAATGCCGGGCATCGCGTAATTGCCTTCGTGGCAGGCGTATTCGTAGATACCCTCACTCTGCTTCATTTCCAGCTCGCCGGTCCAGGCCTCCCGGTACAGGTCAGGATCCTCAATGGTGAACTTGTAATTCAGCACGTTCTCGCGGCTGATGCGAAAACGCTCGGTGATGGTGGCATTTTCCGAGGTATAGCCGCCACCACGGGCAACCTGCAGTGGATGAAACCCTTTGGTGACCACCACCAGCTCATCGCCTTCATAGTAGCCAACGGAGTTGCCATGCCACTTGGGAATCATGTTTTCGGGGAACTCGGCATCAATCGCCACGATACGGGCGTCGTTGACCATCTCGGCCATGATCACCACGTGAGTAGGCGACTGCACAATCTGCATGTTGTTGTTATACAGAGAAGGGGTAAACGGGATGACGCTGGAAAAACTGATCAGGCAGCGCTCGGAGAGCGGAAAACCTTCCGGACCTGCGTTTTTTTCGATGTGATCGTAGCTCATGCGGGCGCGCTGGGCATTGCGGTTGTCCCGACCATCTTCACGCCAGGGAATGCGGCCATTTTCGGGATAGATGACAAAGGAGGTGCGCAGCTCGCCGTCCACACTGCCCAGACCATCACGGATATCAATCCAGAACGAGTTGTAGGCACCAACATTGTCCGGGCCTGGCGCCTCTGCACCGGTGGCCTCCAGGGCCTCTGCCCACTGCTCGAAACTCGGGACAAGTTCGGCCATGCGCTCCGGACTGATTACCAGCGCACCCTCGAATACCGGCGAGCGTTCCATGCTGGTGCGGGAGGAGTAGTCCCACATACCCTGCACATCAGGCACTCCCCAGGATGTTCTGGGCGCTTCGAAATCGTTGGCAAGGGCAATAGTACAGGCCAGCATTGCCGATCCACTCAGGGCTAAACGCAGGAAATTACGAGGTGTTCCATTGAGCATGGTCATACGGTCGGCCTCTTTTTTATTGTGATTGTTTTTTTGAGTATAGCCACCCCAAGCGATCTGACAATAGGCCAGAATACCTATTCTGAATCCGTTCATCCAGCCGGCGCGCTGCATGAGGCGCCAAACCGGTAACAACTGAAACAGCGCGGGTGACGCAGCATGATGCGCCTGTCAAGGCTCTCGGTAAGCGTTGCACCGAGATCATAATCAGGGTCATCATCCACCAGAGTACAGGCGTATACACGCACGCCGGCATTGGTATTGATCAGCATGCGCGTATAGGTGCACATGAAGTGCGCACGACTTTCCCGCGTCGGGTATTTTTCCATGCAGCTGGCGGTGACTTCCGGACTGCCATTTTCTGTGCCAGGTGTCCCAAGGTCAGGAAAGGAAGTAAACAACAGATTCTCCGGCACGTCGTGCTTGCGAAAAACCTCCCGAAAGCGGTTTTCCACCTGGTGAAGATCTTCGTCCGGATCGCTCTGCCTCGCGATTGACACTTTGAATCCGTTTTCATGCAGCCATCTGATGCTTTGCAAAGATTCCTGGAACGATCCATCGCCACGGCCGGCGTCGTGACGCTTGATGTCAGGATAATCCAGGCTGATACGGAAATGTATTGGATTGGGATTGGCAAGCAACGGCAGTATCTGATGCGATCGCTGCATGACGACGCGTGTCCCGTTGGTCAGCACAAAACAGGGCCGATGGCGGCTGGCATAATCCAGAATGCTGACAAACTCACGGATTACAAAGGGTTCCCCGCCAGTGAAAGAAAACTGCTCCACGCCCATCTCAACCGCCTCATGAATAAACGGTTTAAGCTGCTCAAGCGTCATCGCCGGGATCCGGCTGTCACCTGGGTGTGAGCCCTCCAGACAGAAAGGGCAGGCCAGATTGCATGCTGTGCCGGTGTGAATCCACAACTCTCGCAACTGATCCGCGTCAATATGACCGCGTGGCTCACCGGCTCGAGTGTGGGTCCAGCTGTCGGCATGTCGCGGTGACAGCAGCTGCTTTGTGTCTAATGTCTGCACATCACTACTATTTACTGTCATTTCTGGATCCATTGAGCATCATTCAGGATTCACGGCTTTTCTGACTTTGCTTTGACTTCGCCAGTATGCGATCAAGGGCATTGGCGAACTGCATACGATCACCATGATTTAATGGTGCTGCCCCGCCGCTCTGAATGCCACTGCTGCGCATTGTTTCCATGAAGTCTCTGATATTCAGTCGGGCCTTGATGTTGCTGGCAGTGTATTCTTCACCACGCGTACTCAGCGCCAGTGCACCTTTGCCAATGATTTCGTCAGCCAGCGGGATGTCGCTGGTGATCACCAGATCACCAGGCTGCACACGCGCAGCGATCCAGTTGTCAGCCTCATCAAAGCCGCTGGCGACCTGCACAAGCTGCACATTCTTGCGCCGCGACAGATTCAAGGCATGATTGGAGACCAGCGTCATCTGAATTCCTGTGCGTTCTGCAGCTCGTAGCAGAATGTCCCGGATAACTACCGGACAGGCGTCTGCGTCCACCCAGATATTCACATTGATGCCACTCCCCGGCCAGCTTAGTTGAACAGTTTAAGATATCAGAATTCCATGTGACTTGGCACAGTGCGGGACTGATCCTGAGCGTCGCATGTATCGTATCTAGGCTTAATATGAATACGCGAGATGCACGCACCGGCGTGCAGTCAACCAATACAGGGAGTAGTGATATCCAATGAGCCAGCATGCCGAAAACTCACAAATCCTGGTCTGGTTTAGACAGGACCTGAGGCTGGCGGATAATCCGGCCCTTGCGGTTGCCTGTCAGACGGGAAAAATCGTGCCGGTGTATATTCTTGACGACACCAATTCAGCCGATGCCGCCATGGGTGGCGCCAGTCGCTGGTGGCTGCACCAGTCGCTGCGGTCACTCTCCAAAGACCTGCAGGGCAAGCTTGTGGTGCTGGCTGGCGATCCACAAACGCTGCTGCCTCAACTTGCCAGTGCGTGTCAGGCTACCCACGTCATGTGGAACCGCTGTTACGAGCCCTGGCGCATAACACGCGATAAGAACATCAAGGATGCGCTTCGCAGCTCTGACATTGAGGTCAGAAGCTTTAACGGGTCCCTGCTCTGGGAGCCGTGGGAAGTGCTGAAAGACGACGGCACAGCCTACAAGGTTTTTACGCCGTTTTTCCGCAACGGATGCCTGAAAGCCGGCGAACCACCAACGCCCCGCCCCCGGCCGCGGGACATCGATATTGCGCCGCTTGGAAAAATCGACTGGGAAAGCGGCAAACTGCAGGATCAAACTGGAGACAGGGCGCTGGATCGCCTGCAACTGATGCCGGACATCCCCTGGTACGAATCGATGGCAGATGCCTGGGAAGTTGGCGAGCAGGCCGCCGATAAGCGTCTGGACTGGTTTCTCGACGAGGGCCTGCCCGGCTACCGGGACGGGCGCAACTTCCCGGCTCAGGCGCATGTCTCTCGATTGTCGCCGCACCTGCATTTTGGTGAAATATCGCCACGACAGGCCTGGCACAGGGCCAAGGCCGCCGGCCTGAGTGCGCGCTGGGAGAAAGATCTTGAGACCTTTCTGAGTGAGCTGGGCTGGCGTGAATTCTCTCACTCGCTGCTGTATTTCAACCCTGATCTGCCAGAGAACCCGATTCAGGAGAAATTCCGCCACTTTCCATGGGCAGGCGGCAAAGCCAGCAAGGACCTGTTGAAGGCCTGGCAGCGTGGCCAGACCGGTTTCCCGCTGGTCGATGCCGGAATGCGCGAGTTATGGCAGACCGGCTACATGCATAATCGTGTACGCATGGTGGTTGGCTCGTTTCTGGTCAAGAACCTGAGACTGCACTGGCATCACGGACAGGCATGGTTCTGGGATTGCCTGGTGGATGCTGACCTGGCCAATAACAGCGCCAGCTGGCAATGGATAGCAGGCTGCGGCGCCGACGCATCGCCGTACTTCAGGGTTTTCAATCCGATTACTCAAAGCGAAAAATTTGACCCAAAGGGCGAGTACATCCGCAGCTACGTGCCGGAGATCGCCAAACTGCCGGATCGTTGGCTGCACGCCCCAATGCAGGCACCGCGCAGTGAACTGGAAAAAGCGGGGATTGTGCTTGGGGAGACGTATCCGGAAGCCATAGTCGATCTCAAGGAATCGCGGGTCGCTGCACTCGACGCGTTCAAGTCACTGAAGTCTATAGAAGACCCAGATTGATGGCGCGCAGCACCGCCTGGGTGCGATCGCGCACACCCAGCTTCTCGAGTATGGAAGACACCTGATTCTTTACTGTTCCTTCTGACTTGTGAATCGTGCGGGAAATCTCGCGATTGCTGAAACCACCCGCCATTAATCGCAACACCTCTATCTCTTTTTCACTCAGGGCGTCGGGCGCAGTGGAATTGTCGAAACCGGGCTCCATCGAGGAGAGCCCCTTAAGTATGCGTTCGGTAATTGCTGGCTGGACCAGCGTGCCACCGGCGTGCACACTTTCAATAGCGCCTACCAGACTGTCCAGCGACACATCCTTCAGCAGGTAACCCTTGGCACCGGCCTGAATGCCTTCCAGTACAAGCTGACTGTCATCAAACGTTGTCAGGATGATACTGGGCACCATGCAGTTCGCTTCACTCATTGCACGAAGGGCGTCGATGCCGGTCATTTTGGGCATGCGGATATCCATCAGCAACACATCCGGTGTAAATCGCCGGATACCATCAACAACCTGGCTACCATCTTCAACCTGCCCGACAACCACAATGCGCTCGCTCAATTCAAGCAGGCTGCAAATACCCAGGCGAACCAGGTTCTGGTCTTCGGCGATCATCACACGAATTTTTGTCTGTTCAGACGTCATTAATCTACACAGTATTGTAATTGTTGATTTAAAGACACTTTATTGCTCAACTGCTGGTTCAGGCAATACCGCAGCAAACTTACCGCGCCAATTGCTGGCCCGCATTATGACACAGGCTTCGGCTGGCCGGGGATAGGTCTTAAGTCATCGCCAGTTTAGTGGCTTCCGGCACTGCTGGCTTAAACCTGACAGGGCCATACTGTAGTCAGACATTCAAGAGGGCCTTATTGTGCTGATTCACGAACTTGCGTTCTATGTTCACATCACGGCCGGCTGTGCGGGGCTGATCCTGTTCTGGGTGCCCATGCTGAGTGGCAAGGGCTCATCGCGACACAAGCAGATCGGGCGCTGGTTCGCGCGAATCATGTATACGGTGGCAGCGTCCGGTCTGATCATGGCGAGTCTGGACCTTGCCTGGCCGCTGGTCATGCACCCCGCGTCCACCCTCATTAGCGACGCACAGTCTCAGAGCAGAATTGCTGAAGTACGTTACACGGCCGGTTTCCTGTGGTCACTCAGCATACTGGTGTTGGTGACAACCCGACATGGCTGGCTGACCATTCTTCAGCGTGAAGACCGCGCTCCGCTCCGCAGACCTCTACACGTGGCACTGTGCAGCCTTTTGATGGCCGCCGGGCTGGTCATGCTTTATGTGGGACTTAGAGGCTACGATATGTTGCTGCTGGCTTTCGGTGCACTGGAAGTCTGGGTGGCTGCTGGCTGTCTGCACTATGCATTCAAGGCAACACTTCAACATCCCAGGGAATGGTGGACAGAGCATCTGGCAGCGCTCACCGCTTCTGGTATAGCCGCTTATACAGCATTTTTTGTGTTTGGCGGTGCCCGCTTGCTTCAGGCCTGGATACCGGATTCATTCGCCGGTTTGAGCATCCTGCTCTGGGTTGGCCCCGGAGTGATAGGCGGCATCGCAATAGGCCGCATGACAGCGCACTATCGGCGGCGCTTTGCGCAGCCTTCCCAAAACCAGACTATATAGGACTACTGATACAAAAAACTTTCGCTGGGGCGTTACAATTTGACATATACTTGACGTTTGATTTTACAAAAATAATATGTCAGAAGCGGGGCCCCGAGTGGAGAGCAACACTCACACGGACGAGACTATCAGATCATTCCAGCAGCTGCGTTTCAGACGCATGCTCTGGGGGTTTACGGCACAGTTGCTCACGATTTTCATCGTGGTAGCTCTATTCTCTTATGGAATGCTTCCATCTTGGGTTGTAGGCGTTTACCTGTCTGTCACCCTCCTTGCCTCCTCCAGTTTTCTCCTCCTGCTCAAGACCAATACAAACCTGCGCTTCAAAGATCCGAGCATGACGGCTGGGCAGATTCTGGTCCCGCTGCTGCCCAGCATTTTTGTCATGTTTTTTGTCACCGATCCTCAGGCCCGCACGGCCTTTTTGTTGACCGCGACCAGTGGCCTGGTGTTTGGCATGTTCGCATTGGCGCGCTCAGGCATGTTGATCCTGAGCATGCTGATTGCGGGTGCCTACCTGCTGCTGCTTGTTGCACTGACCCTGTTTGCGCCGCAACGCATCAATTGGCAGGTGGAAAGTGTCATGGTGTTTTCCTACTTCGCCGTGCTTGTCACCATTTCGTACCTGACCAGTTTTATTGCAGCCATGCGCCGCAAATTGCGTGAGCAGAATCATCGTCTGGAGCAACTGGTCATTCGCGACCCATTGACGGAACTGCCCAATCGCCGCTGCCTGATGGAACGTCTGACATCCGAGATGTCGCGTTTTGAACGCCGCACGCCAGAGCCGAGCAGTCTGTGTATCAGCATGCTTGATGTCGACCACTTCAAGCGAATCAATGACACGCTGGGTCACGATGTCGGCGACACGGTTTTGCGACGCATCAGCGAGACTCTCAGTAACGCCTTGCGCAAGAGTGACTTTGTAGGACGTTTTGGCGGAGAAGAATTTGTCGTAATTTTGCCAGAGTCGAGCCTTGAACAGGCAGAGCAATCGGTTATGCGATTGCAGGAGGCCGTGGCTGCGCTGGAGATACCAGAGTTGCCCAATGGTCAACGGGTCACCGTGTCGCAGGGATTAACAAGATACTATCCGGGCGAGCGAATCGAGCAGACCCTGAAACGAGCCGACGAAGCTCTTTACCGGGCCAAGGCCGCCGGACGTAACTGCATTATCGTTGTTGATCCGGACGATGAAGATCCATTCCTGAACTGAGTATTTATCTGCAGCGTTGCGGCCGCCGCTTGTCGCTCAGCCAATCTGCGTCAATGGGATGCGGCCGTCAGCCTGCGTAGCATCAGCAGCCGGCTCAGTCACGGCAACTTCCGGCATGTCGGGCAATGGAATACCCAGATTGTTTTTCTCGAATACACGATCTGCCCGGTAACTTGAACGCACCAGCGGGCCGGACGCTACTTCCATGAAACCTTTTTCCAGGCCAATTTCCCGGTAACGACGAAACGCCTCGGGTGTGACAAAGCGTTCCACTTTCAGGTGATTGCGGGTGGGCTGCAGGTATTGCCCCAGTGTCAGGATGTCGACATTGATGGCGCGCAGATCGTCCATGGTCTGCAAAATCTCTTCATCGGTTTCGCCCAAACCCAGCATCAGGCTGGTTTTGGTCAACACGTCGGGGCGGTGCTGTTTGGCGAAGGCCAGTACATCAAGCGTGCGCTGATATCCCGCGCGGGGGTCACGCACAGGATGTGTGAGTCTCTCAACAGTCTCTACATTCTGGGCAAACACTTCCAGCCCGGAATCCACAACTCGTGCAACAGCCTCAAGATTGCCGCCAAAATCAGGCGTCAGGGCTTCCACCACCACCTGCGGTGTGCGCTGCTTTATGGCCGCGACGCAGGCTGCGTAGTGTGCCGCCCCGCCATCGTCCAGATCGTCACGATCGACAGACGTCAGGACGATATAGCGCAGGCCCATCAACTCGACGGATTCCGCCACGTGGGCCGGCTCGTCCTTGTCCAGCCAGCCATTCGGGTTGCCGGTGTCTACGGCACAGAAGCGACAGGCGCGCGTGCAGACTGACCCCATGACCATAATTGTGGCCGTACCGTTATTCCAGCATTCGCCGATGTTCGGGCAATGTGATTCTTCGCAGACAGTACTGAGTTTGTGCTCGCGAACGTTCTGCCGCACGGCATCAAACCGCTCACCACCGGGCATCCGGGCGCGCAGCCACTGAGGCTTGCGCTGTGTCGGCTCTATGACCGTCGCTTTGCCAGATGATGCCTTGATTCCATCCTTGATGGCAGCAATGCCATGCTCACTGCGGAACTTGCTGCCGCTGGGGATGGATGGTGGGCGCTTGTTACTGCTCATTGACGAGTATCCTGTGGATTACGGTGTTGCTGCACCTGGAACAAAACAGGACCGCAATCATACCTGATTTGTCTCAGACCTTCATGTGCCGCGGGATGGCTCAAGTTTCAGCCCGCGCTGCGCAAGGGCTACTGCACGGAATATGGCACGCGCCTTGTTCATGGTCTCTTCCCACTCTGAGCGCGGCACAGAATCAGCCACCACACCGGCTCCGGCCTGCACAAACAGCGTCTGGTCCTTGATCACCGCAGTGCGAATCGCAATTGCCATGTCCATATTGCCGTTCCAGCCTATGTAGCCCATTGCGCCACCATAAACCCCTCGTTTGACAGGTTCGAGTTCGTCAATGATCTCCATGGCGCGGACTTTGGGTGCACCACTCAGTGTGCCCACCGGAAGAGTCGCCTTCAGCACATCCAGTGCCGTCTTGTCGTCTCGCATTTCGCTTTCAACAATCGAGGCGATATGCATAACGTGGGAATAGCGCTCCACAAACATTTTTTTCGGCACCGTCACGCTACCGGTTTTGGACACTCGACCAGAATCGTTTCGACTCAGGTCGATCAACATCAGATGCTCTGCGATTTCCTTGGCATCGGCCAGCAGCTCCTGCTCCAGCGTCTTGTCCTCTTCCTCTGTCTGGCCACGCTTGCGCGTACCTGCCAGTGGGCGAACCGTGATCGTGCCATCTTCAAGCCTGGCCAGAATCTCGGGCGAAGCGCTGACAATATGGTGGTCGCCCATATTGAAGAACACCATGTAAGGCGATGGATTCAGGTAGCGCAATGCCCGGTAGGCATGTATCGGGTCGCCCACAAAAGGTACCGACATACGTTGCGCCAGCACCACCTGCATGACGTCGCCAGCCAGAATGTAATCCTTGATACTATCAACCGCACTTTCGAAAGGTGCCTGCTGAAAGCTGGATCTGAAATCCTGCTCCTGCAGCTGGGCATCGGGCATCTGCTGTTCGATGATCGGCTGGCTGAGCGGCTGCGCCAGTCGGGACTCAATATCATCGAGGCGTTTCATCGCATTGTTGAAGGCATTAGGCTGTGAGGGGTCGACGTTGCAGACAATGGCGATAGTCCCACGCAGATTGTCAAACACCACCACTTCTTCCGACACCATCAGGACAATTTCTGGCGTGCCGATTTCGTCGGTGCCAGTCGCCGCACCGAGTGTCGGCTCCACATAACGAACAGTGTCGTAGCTGAAATAGCCGACCAGGCCACCGCTGAATCGTGGCACGTCGGATATTGGCGCCACGTTATACTCTTTTTGAAACGACTCAACAAAAACAAACGGGTCATCGTAGCTTTCACTGCTGACCAGCTTGCCGTCGGTTTCCACCTCTACCTGATGATCGCGCACCTTGATCACTGTGCGACAGGGCAGACCGATCATGGAGTAGCGCCCCCACTTCTCACCTCCCTGTACCGACTCAAACAGGTATGTGTATTCGCCGCCAGCCAGTTTGAGGTAGGTGCTCAGAGGTGTCTCAAAATCCGCGAGCACTTCGCGCACCACTGGAATACGGTTGTAACCTTGGGCCGCCAGCTGCGTGAAGCGGCTTTCATCCAGACTGCGTGCCGATATTGCGGGAACATCTTGTTGGGTGGGCTTGGCGCTCATGCCGGATCAATCTCCTGTCACGCGGTCTGTGTCTGTGCCAGCTGCTCGCGCATGGCGGTTATCGTCGAGCGATAGTCATCGCTGTTGAAGATGGCCGAACCGGCAACAAACATGTCGGCTCCAGCGCGTGCGATTTCACCTATATTGGCCGGCGTGACACCACCATCCACTTCCAGACGAATGTCATAACCACTTTCATCAATCAGACTGCGGATCAGCGCCAGCTTTTTGAGTGCCGACGGAATGAACTTCTGACCGCCGAAACCGGGGTTGACGGACATCACTAGAATCAGGTCCACCTTGTCCAGCACATACTCCAGGCATTCCAGTCCGGTGGCCGGGTTCAAAACCAGCCCGGCTTTGCAGCCGCTATCACGGATCAGTTGCAGAGAACGATCAACGTGCTGCGAGGCTTCCGGGTGAAAACTGATGATACTGGCGCCAGCCTTGGCGAAATCCTGAATCATGCTGTCCACCGGTGAAACCATCAAGTGCACGTCGATGGGCGCCGTTACGCCGTACTTGCGCAGCGCCTGGCATACCATCGGCCCGATGGTCAGATTGGGTACGTAGTGATTGTCCATCACATCAAAATGCACCACATCGGCTCCTGCGGCGAGCACATCGTCCACTTCCTGACCCAGGCGGGCAAAATCAGCGGAGAGAATCGAAGGGGCGATCAGAAAGTCTTTCATAATGGATGATCCCTGCGGACAGCGCGTTAAAAAACCATCATTTTAACGTCTATTGCGACAAATTGCCTGACCCATTCTCCGCCTTATTATCTGCAGAGAGCTGGTGGTTCAGCGCAGCAAGCCATTCCAGTGTGCCAATATCCTGCCAGTCGCCATCGAAAACTTCTACCGCGTCATTGTCAGCGGGCTCATTCAGCAGGAAATCGTGGGCATTTCAGCTTGAACAGGGGGGATTTCCCATAGAGTGAGCAACATGAAATGGGCAGGTTATCCGACAAACGCTCGTAAAGGGGCGTTTGTTTGACCCATATTCGCTCGGCACTTATTCGATTGTGTCACATTCTTGTGCAAGCCGATAATGAGCCGCACCAACTTAGTGCAAAACCTGTGCCCGAAATACTCATTCCGTCCGTTAAATGGCGTAGTTGGCCGCAGTTTTCAACATTGGCCCGCTCCTTGCAAAACATCAAATCAAGAAAGTCATTACTTTCGAAAGCGTAGAAATAACGCAGCACAGACTACCATCAAGCAAAGATTTATCTTGGAGAAAACTTATGAAACGATTGACCCAACTCGCAGCAGGCCTGGCACTGGCATCAAGCGCACTGGTAGCTTCCACCAGCGCATCAGCCGAAGTTTCTTACAACATCGGTTATGCATCTGAGTACTACTTCCGCGGTGTTTTGCAAAAGAGCTCCTCCGCCAGCGCTGGCATCGACTACGAGGCCGATGGTTTCTATGTGGGCAGCTGGGCAGCAGACGTGGGCGATGGCCTGGAAGTCGATGGTTACTTTGGTTACGGCATCGAAACTGAATCTGGCGTTTCTGCCAGCATCGGTTACACCGGCTACTTCTACACCGGTGAATTCGACGACACTTACCAGGAAATCAACTTCGGGCTGGGTTATGGCATGTTCAGCCTGGGCTACTCGGTAGGTGAATGGGATGGTTTCGGCGCCAGCCAAGACTACGACTTCCTCGACCTGACCATCACTGGCGAATCTGGCCTGTACGCCACAGTGGGCATCTGGGGTGACGAGTTTGACGGCGAATACCTGGAAGTGGGTTACGGCTTCAGCTTTGCTGACTTCGATATGGGCATCGCGGGCATCATCAACAGCGAAGAGCTGTCTGACGAGTTAAACTCCAGCGGTAGCCCGACTACCGGCGAAGGCATTGTGTTCTCAATCGGCAAATCCTGGTAAGACACACCTGCAGACCCACATCTGCATTTTAAAGGGGACGGAGGGATTTACGCTTAAATCCCTCCGTCCCCTTTAACTTCTCTATTGCAGTAAATTGTCTGACCCACTCTCTGCCTTCTTCTCAACAGAGAGCTGGTGGTTCAGCGCCGCCAGTCTCTCGGGTGTGCCAATGTCCTGCCAGTCGCCTTCGAACACTTCACCCGTCACACCACCTTCCTGCATGGCATTGCGCAACATCGGCCCAAGCGGCAGAAAACGTTCAGACTCACCCGCAAACAAATGTGGATGTAGCACGCTGATTCCGGCATACGTCAGTTTTGGCTCACCGTGCTCTGATACTATGCCGCTGTCGCTCAGGCAGAAGTCTCCTGCAGGATTGTGAGGTGCATTGCGAATCAGCACCAGATGCGCCAGGCGCGAAGGGCCGAGCTGTCTGGCAATTGGCAACAGGCGCTGGTAGTTGAAATCGGTCCACACATCGGCATTGGTCAGGATAAATGGCTGATCCCCAAGCATGGGCATGGCGCGGATTATGCCTCCAGCAGTTTCAAGCCGCTCAGGTTCGTCTGAGAAATGTAAGCGAACGTCATAACGGCTGCCATCGCCCAGCGCAGTCACGATCTGTGACCCCAGGTGATGAAGATTGATAACGATATCCTGTACACCGGCCTGACGCAGCCGTGCGATCTGCCATTCGATAAGCCTGCGGTCGCCAGCAGGCAGCAGGGCTTTGGGGGTCGTTTCCGTCAGCGGCAGCATGCGCTGCCCCAGACCGGCGGCCAGAATCATTGCCCTCGTTGCGGTCGCACTCATGAGATTCCCAGATCGCTCAATTTCTGCTGCATCGCCGGCATCGGTCCACGCCGGAACCAGTCCACAAATTCCGCCAGCTCGGCATGTTCAGCCGCAACTGTAGAAACATAATGCATGACCAGCGGCAGATCAGCCAGATAGCGCTGCTTGCCATCGCGCAGCGCCAGCCGGCAAAAAATACCCAGCACTTTGATATGCCGCTGCAGCCCCATGAGGTCAAAATCCCGCTGCATATCCGCATCGGTGTATTCTGCAGGCACTACACCGCGCTGGCGTGCCAGCTGGGCATAGCTGTTTACCCAGCGACGCACATCCGCGGCTGGCCATGCCACATAACAGTCGCGCAGCAGCGACACCAGGTCATAGGTCACCGGACCAATGACGGCATCCTGAAAGTCAATCACACCGGGGGGCTGATCCTCGTGATGGACACCTTCGGCGTCAATGGGGATCATCAAGTTTCTGGAGTGGTAGTCGCGATGGACTCGGACCTGCGGCTGTTGTAGCGCCGCATCACACAGCAGCTGCCGAGTCTTCTGCAAAAGCGTGCGCTCACTGTCTGATATTGGCCAATTGAGCATTTCAGCGCAGAACCAGTCGTCGAACAGGCGCATTTCCTGCTCAAGCCGACCACGATCATAGGGCGGCAATTCGCTTGCATGCTGGTCTGCCTGCAGATCGAGCAGCGCCAGCATGGCCTGACCGTATAGTTTCTCTACACGTTCCATATCACCGTCGCGCTGGGCTTCCAGAAGCGCCGGCCAGTAAAGCTGATCACCAAAGTCTTCCACTATCAGAAAACCCTGTTCAAGATTCTGGGCCAGAATCTCGGGCGTGCGCATGCCGGCGCGGCTGAACTCTGCGGCAGCACGCACAAACGCCGGGTTGTCTTCCCTGTCCGGCGGCGCGTCGACCAGCAAGCGTGTTACGGCATGGATGCTACAGCGAAAATATCGCCGGAAACTGGCGTCGCCACCCAGTGAATGGGCATGCAACGGCCCAGGGTCCCGCCCGTCGCGCTCTGTTATGGCCTGTCGCGCCCAGTTCTCGAGTTGCTCCTGACGCCTGGCCTGAATGGCGTCAACATCCGATTTTACTGTATTCATTCTGTCTCCACCGAAACTATCCCGGCTTTATATCAAAACCCCAATGAATTATCATGCGGGCGCTACTGCCGACGCCATCGGGCACGGACGAAGCCGCCCTATTATCGCCTTTTCGCCGAGTTTTCGCCGACTGGATTTTTTGCCGACTGGATTGCCTGACACTATGCCACGCCCTTCGTTGTTCACTTTGCTGCCGTCAGGCTCTGTCAGACCCGTCACGGTCACAGCGCTTTCGTTCGGCAGCCTGGTAGCCATGATGACAGCTGGCCAGGCCATTGCTCAGACGCCGACCAGCGAGCACGCCAATACCGCTCCAGGTGCTGCTGGCACCGGCATTATGCGTGACTGGACGCCACGCAGTGAACTGCCGACGGAGCTGTTGCAGCAGTTACGCAGCGCGTGCTGCGGCATGTTCGTGGAACCAGAGCTGAGCGGCGAGTACATCGACCTGGAACCCGATCAGGCGCCCACCGAAGTGCAGACTCAGACCCGTGTCCGCCAGCCTGAGCCATATCAGCTTTACGTGGACGGCGCCGTTAATGTGCAGCAAGGCTATCGCAGCCTCACAGCCAGCGATGGCATGCACATGAACGAAGAGACCAACATCCTGACCCTGCAGGGCGACGTGCTGTTTCGCGAGCCTGGCTTTCTGATCACCGGCGAAGGCGCAGTGCTTGATCAAAACACCGGTAACAATGAGATTTCTCAAGCTGCCTACGTAATGCATGAAACACAGATTCACGGCAGCGCTGACCAGCTTAGCTACAACAGTGAAAGCGGCATGCTGACGCTGGATAATGGTGCTTTCAGCCGCTGTGAACCAATGGACCCGTTCTGGGTCATGCAGGCCAGCAATCTGCGTCTGGACAACGCATCAGGCGTTGGTTATGCCAGCAATGTCACACTTCGAATCAGCGACATACCCGTCTTTTACTACCCGTGGACACTGCAGTTCCCGATCAGCGACCAGCGCGTCTCCGGAATACTGCCGCCATCCATCAGTAACAGTCGCGACAGCGGTCTTGATATTGCCGTGCCCTACTATTTCAATCTGGCACCGCACTATGACGCCACCCTGACGCCGCGCCTGATGACCGAACGCGGCCTGATGCTGAGCGGCGAGTTTCGCTACCTGGCAGACTGGTCCATGAATACGGTCAATCTGGCGCTGCTGCCAAAGGACAACACCTACGACGCAGCACGCGCTGCCCAGCCAGGAAGCGACACACCATCGGTGGAAAAGCGCTGGTTTGCCGGCTTTGAGCACGAAGGTCAGCTGGGCGAGAACTGGCGCACTTTCGTGGACTACAGCTCCGTCAGCGATGCCGATTATTTTCGGGACCTGGGCAGCCGCGACCTGAACGTGGAAAGCCGCACCCATCTGAACAAAGAGGGTGTTGTGACCTGGCAGAACAGCCAGTGGCAGGCTCTGAGTCGCGTCCAACGCATCGAAGTGCTGGATCCGTACGTGGCATCGATAGACATCAACAAGCCCTTTGATCGCCTCCCTGAGCTGCAGCTGAACGGACGCTTCGAAGCCGGCTCAATGCTGGAATACGGCTTTGACAGCAGCCATGTCAGCTTTGATCGCTCCCTCAGTCGCGAGCTGCTCAGCGATGAACAGGTCAACCAGGGCGCCCTGGTGACTGGTGAGCGCCTGACGGCAGAGCCCTGGGTCAGTCTGCCACTGAGAACTCCCGGATACTTCGTCGTCCCTACCGCACGCTATCGTTATGCCTCCTGGCAACTGGACCAGCAGGCGCAGCAGACACCCTCCAATCCTGATCGCGGTGTAGGTGTTTTCAGTCTGGACAGCGGACTGGTCTTTGAACGTGACCTGCAGCTGGGCGGACAGACCATGACTCAGACGCTGGAGCCACGCCTCTATTACCTGTACAGCGAGCGCGAAGACCAGCAGTTTTTGCCAAGCTTTGACACTGCCCAGCTCAATCTCAATTTTAACCAGCTGTTTCGCCACGATCGTTTCAGCGGACCTGATCGAGTGGGTGATGCCAATCAGGTCAGCGCCGCCGTTACGACACGATTTATCGACAGCGGCGGCATTGAGCAGGCGCGCTTCAGCGCCGGCCAGATATTTTATTTCGAGGATCGCACTGTCTCGCTGGACAGCCCGCTGCAAAGCTGGCTGCTGTTGCAGCCACTGAACACTGAGCGATCTGCACTGATTCTGGAAGGAAGCTATCGTCCGGCACAGCGCTGGCAGATGATGGCCGACCTGCAGTGGGACCAGGAAAACAGCAATGTGGACGAAGGCAGTGTTGCAGTACAGTTCCGGGTGGACGACGAACGCATAATCAACGCAGCCTTCCGTTACCGGGAACGAACTGATGTGTTTCTGCAGGCTCCGCCGCTGCTGGACCCAGTGATCAAGCAGACTGACATCTCTGCAGTCTGGCCGGTGAACGATAACTGGCGCGTCTTCGGTCGTTGGAACTACGATCACAGCAACAGCCGGAACCTTGAAACGTTTGCAGGGGTCGAATACAGTAATTGTTGTTCCACGATGCGCCTGGTCGCTCGCGACTGGGTGGACGAATACGAATTTTTTGCGCAGGACAGCCGCCAGAACCGTGGCATTTTCTTCCAATTCACGCTGCTCGGCCTGGGCGATCTGACCGGAGGCGGCCTGAGCAATCTGCTCACGCGCGGCATACCCGGATTTAAGGAGTACGATGTTAATGATTGATTTTATGAACCGACTGGCAGGGCAGTCACGCGATCACTTGAGCCGTGCCGCCCTGCTGGGCAGCGCGCTCCTGTTGCTGATGACTGCCACGATCCCGTCTCAGGCGGCAGAACGTCAGGTCCTGGACAGAGTGATAGCAATCGTCGATGACGGCGTCATTCTGCAAAGCGAATATGAAGAGCGGCTTGCCGAAATTCAGCAACGTGCTGCGGAAACAGGCATGCAGTTGCCTCCGCCTGCAGACCTCCGCAACCAGGTCATGGAAAACCTGATTGTTGAGAACCTCCAGCTGCAAATGGCTGAGCGCGTGGGTATCCGCTTTGATGACGACACGCTTAACCGCGTGATTGCCGACATCGCCCAGCAGAACAACATGAGTTTCGATCAATACGTCAGCCTGCTCGAAGCACAGGGCATGTACCTGAACACACGCGAACGCATTCGCCGTGAACTGGCGATCAATGAAGTGCAGCGTGGCCTGGTCAACCGTCGCATCAGCATTACTGACCAGGAAATCGAAAACTACCTCAACTCCGAAGCTGGACGTACCGCAATGGCACCAGACTATCTGGTGGATCAGATTCTGGTTCCGTTTCGCGATACCGACCCCCAGCAGCTGACAGCCGCCAAGCAGGCCCTGGTGCAGGACATTTACCGGCGTGCAGAGGATGGCGAGGACTTCGCCCAGCTACGCATGGAAGCCCAGCAGCGTGCCAGCGAACTGGGCTTTGCCGTCAGCGGCGGTGAGCTGGGATGGCGCAAACGTGAGGAACTGCCATCGCTGTTCGCCGAATTTGTTCCGGACCTGAGCATTGGTGATGTGCAGGAACCCGTGCAGAGCGCCAATGGCATGCATATTGTCAAACTGTCAGACGTGCGCGGCGATTCAAATCGCCTGGTCGAGCAGACTCAGGCGCGACACATCCTGGTGGCACCCAATGAAATCCGCACCGAAGAGCAGGCCCGCCGACTGATCAATGAAATCCACCAGCGCATTAAGGACGGCGAGGATTTCAACGTACTGGCCCGCCAATATTCAGATGACACCATGTCTGTCGTTGCAGGTGGTGACCTGGGCTGGGTCAGTGACGGTGGCATGCCTCCCGAGTTTGCCGCAGAGGTAGCGGATCTGCCGGTCGGCGAACTTAGCGAACCTTTCCGTACCAGCTTTGGCTGGCACGTGGCCGAGGTCACCGGGCGCCGCGAACAGGATCTGAGTCGCGACTACCGTCGACAGCAGGCTCAAAATGCACTGCGTGCCCGTAAGTTCGACCTTGAGCTGGAGAACTGGATTCTGGAAATCCGCGACGAAGCTTACGTCGAATATATTGACTAACGGCGGTGATGGTGAGCCTTCCCCTGCTAATCACACCCGGTGAGCCTGCCGGTATTGGCCCTGACCTGCTGGTCCGCATCATGCAGGAACCGCAGGCACTGCCAGCCGGCGTAAAGCTGGTTGCGGTGGCAGACCCTCTGCTGCTGCAACAGCGTGCGGCGCTGCTGAAGCTTCCGCTGACACTGAATACCTGGACACCGGACTCTGCGCTCTCCCAGGACGCAGCCCTGGCACAGGCGGGCACGCTAAACGTGCTTCCCGTGTCATTAAATAGCCCGGCCATCCCAGGCCAGCTGACGACTGACAACGCTTCCTACGTGCTGGCGACACTGCGAACCGCCGCGCAGGCCTGCCTTGACGGCCAGGCAGCTGCAATGGTGACAGCTCCCGTGCACAAAGGCGTCATCAACGATGCCGGCATCGCGTTCTCCGGGCACACTGAATTCCTGGCTGACTTCTGTGGAGTTGAACAGACAGTAATGATGCTCGCCACTGCCGGGCTGCGAGTGGCACTTGTTACCACTCACCTGCCTCTCAAAGACGTGGCTGCAGCCATTACGGCGCCTCGTCTCACACGGGTGATCAAGATTCTGCATCAGGACCTGCAACAGAAGTTCGGCATCAGAAATCCGCGCATTCTTGTTTGCGGACTGAACCCCCATGCAGGAGAAGGTGGTCATCTGGGACATGAGGAAATAGAAATCATTGAACCTGTGCTGACCCGATTGCAGTCAGAGGGTATTGATTTGCGCGGCCCACTTCCGGCCGACACCTTATTCACGCCCAAGTACCTGGAGGATGCCGATGCTGTTTTGGCCATGTACCACGATCAGGGCCTGCCCGTTTTGAAGTACCGCGGCTTTGGTCAGGCCAGCAACATCACCCTGGGGCTGCCAATCATTCGTACTTCAGTGGACCATGGCACGGCTCTGGATCTGGCTGGCACAGACAAAGCGAATACGGGCAGCCTGTTGACCGCGATTGCCACCGCCTGCGAAATGGTGAAGGCCATCTCGCAGGCCAAGCCAGCGGCAGCCAGCCTATGACCACGCCCGCCATGTCTCTGCCGGAGCACCGCGCACGCAAGCGGTTCGGACAGAATTTTCTGCATGACCAGAATGTCATACAGCGCATCCTGCTGGCGATCGCGCCAGAGGCTGGCCAGCACATTGTTGAGATCGGTCCGGGCCAGGCTGCCATTACAGGGCCACTGGTTGAAAGTGGCGCCCGCGTTGACGCTATCGAACTTGATCGCGACCTGGCGCAATGGTTGACGCAGCGATTCGCTGACCAGCAGAGCTTTTCCCTGCATCAGCAGGATGTACTTAAATTTGACCTCGGCACGCTCTCCGATCAGGCGCGCAGCCTGCGTATCGTTGGCAACCTGCCCTACAACATCTCGACTCCCTGCATATTCCATTTGCTGGAGTATGAGCCGCTGATAGACGACATGCTGTTCATGCTGCAACTTGAAGTGGTTCAACGACTGGCTGCCACCAGCGGAGATCCACAGTACGGCAGACTCTCCATCATGGCTCAGTATCACTGCCAGATCGACCATCTTTTTGATGTTCCACCCGGCGCTTTTCGACCAGCACCAAAAGTAACCTCAGCCATTGTGAGGCTTCGCCCGTGGCGTGAGAAACCATGCGTGGCGGCTGATATCCCGCTGTTCGAGCGCGTAGTGCGTGACGCATTTTCGCAACGCCGCAAGACACTGCGTAATGGGCTCAAGCGCGTGATGCAGGAGTTTGGTGTGAGCGATCTGCCCGTCGATCTTGGGCTTCGCCCGGAGAACCTGTCGCTGGCAGACTACGTAAACCTGTCGAATGCACTGATCAGACAAAAAGCAGCCGACGATAAATGACGTTACCTGGCACTGACTCGAACAAAAGGGATAGATGCTGATGGCTACCTACGCCATTGGTGACATACAGGGCTGTTACAAGCCCCTGCGCAAGCTGCTCAAGGCGGTGGACTTCAAGGTCGGAACCGACGAACTCTGGTGCGTCGGTGACCTGATCAATCGTGGCCCGAAGTCGCTGGATACCCTGCGCTACCTGCGGGACATGGGTGAGTCAGCAACCATCGTGCTGGGAAATCACGACCTGCATTTTTTGGCGCTGTTTTATGGCTGCGCACCTGATGATGTCAGCAACCGCCACACCCTCGATCAATTGCTGGCCGCGCCAGATTGCGGCGAGCTGGCCGACTGGCTGCGCCAAAAGCCTCTGGCGCACTATGACTGCGTCCCGACGCAGCAGGGTGTGGAGCATTATCTGATGGTACACGCGGGCGTTGCGCCTGGCTGGACATTGCAGAAAACACTGGATCTTGCCGCAGAAGTAGAACTGGTGCTGCGCGGCAGCGACTTTAAAAAATTCCTCACCAAGATGTACGGCAACAAGCCGGCCCGCTGGCGTGATGAGGTTACTGGCTACCGACGCCTGCGCCTGATCACCAACTACATGACACGCCTGCGTTTTTGCAATGCCAAAGGCAAGATGGACTTTACCATCAAAGAAGGCGCCAACAACGCACCAGAGGGTTTCCGGCCCTGGTTCGAGTACGAGCAGATAACACCTGAGGTCAACATCCTGTTCGGGCACTGGGCTGCGCTGCAGGGCATTACCGGCAAGGACCATGTCTTTGCGCTCGACACCGGCTGCGTGTGGGGCCGCGAATTGACCATGATGTGTCTGGAAGACCACAAACTCTACAGCGTCTGATAGACTCAGCGCCATGCAAACCTATCTTGTCGGCGGCGCCGTCCGCGACCAACTGCTGAACCTGACTGGCTACGACCGCGACTGGGTCGTCGTCGGCGCCACTGTGGACGACATGCTGGCACAGGGTTACCAGCAGGTTGGCAAGGATTTCCCGGTCTTCCTGCACCCGAAGAGCAAAGAAGAATATGCTCTGGCACGTACCGAGCGAAAATCCGGCACGGGCTATAAAGGCTTTGTAGTGCACGCAGCTCCCGATGTCACACTGGAACAGGACCTGCAGCGGCGCGATCTCACAATAAACGCCATGGCGCAGGATGCAGAAGGCAATCTGATCGATCCATGGGGCGGCGCCAGAGACCTGGAGCAACGCAAATTACGTCATGTCTCCCCGGCTTTCAGTGAGGATCCGCTGCGGGTATTGCGCGTGGCGCGCTTTGCCGCTCGCTTCCAACCATTCGGCTTCAGCGTTGCCAACGACACCATGCAGCTGATGCGTGACATGGCTGCCAGTGGCGAATTGCAAACGCTGACCCCGGAGCGGGTCTGGCGCGAGGTCCAGTTGGCCATGGCCCAGCCTGGCGCTGCAGTCTTTGTAGAGGTTCTACGTGACTGCCAGGCTCTCGCACAGATTTTACCAGAGGTCGACGCCCTGTTCGGCATTCCACAGCCAGAACGCTGGCACCCGGAGATAGACACCGGAATTCATACCCTCATGAGTCTGCGCCAGGCTTGCCGGCTAAGCGAGGACCCGATTGTCCGGTTTGCCGTGCTGGTTCACGACGTCGGCAAGGGGCTGACGCCAGAATCTGAGTGGCCGCGCCACATCGCCCACGAACACCGAGGTCTTGCTCTGATCGACGAACTGTGTGACCGGCTGCGGGTCCCCAATGAGTACCGGGCACTGGCGCGACACTGTTGCGAATATCACACACACTGCCATCGCGCTCTGGAACTCAAGCCGGCAACAGTCCTGAAGCTTTTAAATGCACTGGATGTGTTTCGCAGGCCAGAGCGTCTGGAGCCATTTCTTGTTGCCTGCGAGTCTGATGCACGCGGGCGCACTGGCTTTGAGACACGCGACTACCCGCAGACAGACTACCTGCGCACCGCATTCCAGGCAGCCAATGCTGTCCGGGTTGCAGAACTGTTGAAGGACAGCGAGGTTCGCCCTACCGGCGAGCAGATCCGGCAACGACTGCAACAGGCAAGGCAGCGCGCCATTTCCGGCGTACCACAACAAACCAGCAGCGAGCACGAAGCATGACAGCCAGTCACCCGGCAGAGCAAAGTCCAGTAGTGATAATTACCGGCGCGGCACAACGCATTGGCGCACGCACAGCCCGGCATTTTCATGACCAGGGATTTAGAGTGATCATTCATTATCGCCGGTCTCTACAGGCTGCGGACTCACTATGTGCCGAGCTTAATCGCGTTCGGCCAGAATCAGCCGTCACTGTGCAGGCCGACCTCGATGACTTTGAACAAGTGACAAAGCTGGCGGAGCAGGCACTGGCAGCCTTTGGTCGCCTGGACGTACTGGTCAACAATGCCAGCAGCTTTTTTCCGACCCCGCTGGGCACAATCACAATAGAGCAATGGCATCAACTGATGGGCAGCAATGCCCTTGCCCCGTTGTTTCTAAGCCAGGCACTGGCGCCAGCGCTGACCGAAACTCGCGGCTGTATCATTAACCTGGCCGACATGAACGCCGAGCGGGGCATGGCGGGCTTCACTCCCTACACCATGGCCAAGGCGGCACTGCTGGCCATGACCCAGTCCCTGGCACGGGAGCTGGCACCTGCGGTGCGTGTCAATTCTGTTTCACCTGGCGCGATTCTATGGCCCGAATACGCCAGTGATGCAGACGAGGATGCAGAAAAGCGTCAGCAGATTCTGGCAGGCATACCTGCAGGGCGGCTGGGAACTGAGGACGATATCGCGGCCACCGTGTTTTTCCTGGCCACTCACGGACACTACATCACGGGCGAAAATATCCGTGTCGATGGCGGTCGCGCGCTGGCCTGAGCCCCTCAGCATCACTGCCATCTCTTACAATCATTCACTAGATGAATACATTCAATTTCTCGACGAATACCTTTGCCCTGGCCAAACTAGTTCGTTAAGATCAGGCGGTCACCTAATAACATCTACAATAAAGAGACTCCGACTATGCTGACCAATCGACGAGAAGGGGATGTACAACCCGGGATCAAATGGGGCCCCTTTGTGTTGCGCATTCCATTTATCCACGCCCGGTTTGCGCTGCCGGAGTTTTTGCAGGGAATCTGCGTCGCCGGAGCAACTGGTCTGGCGCTGGTTCCTGTCATGACCGCATCGTTTGGCCTGACCTTTGAAGAAGCGGTCACCATGGCCATGTATCACACCATGCTCATCTCCGCAGCCTGGCTGATTTTTGGCGACCCGGTCGCACCCGGCTGGCTGACGCCGGCGCTGCCATTCATCTTTGCCTTTGTGCTGGGCGGCGGCAACACACCCGAAGAGCAGTTCCAGTTGATGACTGCGCTCTCACTAAACTTTGCCGCACTGCTGTTTATTCTGGGGGTGACCGGCTTCGGGGCAAAACTTGTCGCCTGGGTACCCAACGTGCTTAAAGGTGGCATCATCCTTGGCGCGGCAGTGGCAGCCTTCATCCGTATCTTCGACCCCAGCGACGCCGCCAGCGCCCTGAACCTGACGCCGATCGCAGCCGTTGCATCGCTGGCACTGTGCATGTTCCTGACCTTTTCCAAGCCATTCCAGCGACAGGCGGCTCAGATGCCAATCCTTGCCAAGATCGCTGGCCTCGGGCTGCTGCCGGCCTTCCTGGTAGCAGGTTTTGTGGGTTTCTTTACCGGCGAAATGGACTTTAATATCCGCAGTGGTTTCCTGGATGTTCCGGCTCTGACAGCCTCGTTGTGGCAAAAGGCATCACCACTGGTAATCGGTTGGCCGGCACCCAGCATGTTCATCGAAGCATTGCCGCTGGCATTTATCACCTACATTCTGTTTTTTGGTGATGTCGTAACCGGCGAGGAAATGATCAAGAACGCCCAGCCCATGCGTAAGGATGAAAAGCTGGACGTCAACAGCAACCGCCTGCATATGTCCACTGGCATTCGCAACGCGGCAATGGCGGTGGTGGCACCTTTCTTCGGAACACAGGGCGTGTTGTGGACAGGTATTCAGGTTATCGTTCTGAAGCGCTGGGTATCTGGCCGCGACAAAATGGACTCCATTTTTGATGGCATCTCTGCTTACTATGTCTATGGATTCCCGGCGCTGTTTATTGTCCTGCCGATCGTGACGCTACTGCAGCCACTGCTGCCCATCGCACTGGCAGTGACTTTGTTGCTGACAGGCTTTGCCTGCGCAACTCTGGCACTGACCACGGTGACTGACAGTACCGAACGCGGCGCCATGGTGCTTACCGCGATGGCCTTTGCACTGTTTGACCCCTGGACAGGTCTGCTGGCCGGACTGGCGACCATCGCTGTCGTAGTAGGGCCACATGTATTTCTCAGAAAAACCTCAAGTCCTGTCGAACCCGCCCCGGAAGCGGAATCCGGCAATCAATAAGTGATGGGCGGGTTGATAGCCCGCCCTGAGGCATGGAGAGTCAGGCAGGGGTAGCGCGGGACACGCGACGCCCCTGCCACTCAAAATCAATCGGCCACAGCCGCTGCCGACTCTTGTCATAGGCATCCCACAACTGCTGATAGCTGAGACCTGAGTCCGGATCGACCTTGCTGCCACACACCTGCGCCATTGGCCATAGCACAAAGGCATTGGCCGTTATCTCCGGACGCGGCAAAACAACACCCTCATATTCGCCGTGCAGATCATCATAGGTGAGTATATCGATATCCAGTGTTCTGGATGCGAAGCGGGGACCGCCCCTGCGACGGCCATTGGCATCTTCCAGTGACTTGATAATGTCATTGATGCCGGTCAGCGACAGCCTGGTGTCACAGACCACGACCATGTTCAGGAAGTTGCTGCCATCAAACCCGACAGCTTCACTTTCAAACACGCTGGAAAGCAACAGATCGCCAAAATGATGCTGAAGGCCATCCAGTGCCTGGCGCATGTGAAAGTGCGCCTGTTGATTGCTGCCCAGTCCAAGTGTCAGGCAAGTCATGACTGTCCGCGCTCGATGATCACACCCACATCCCGCGCTCCGGTGACCGCGCCTGGTTTGCCCACTCGCAGCCGCAGCCAGTTCACTGGAAACTCTGCAAGCACCAGCTCAGCCACCCGCTCTGCCATTGTCTCAATCAACAAAAACTCGGCTTCTCCAATGTACGCGATCAGCCGTTTAGAGACAGCCTTATAATCCAGCGTGTTACTGATATCCTCGGTACTGGCGGCTGCCCTGATATCGGTGGCCATGTCCAGGTCCAGGCTGACTGTTTGACGAATCTTGCGTTCCCAGTCGTAGATGCCGATGACGGTCTGTATTTCAAGCTCTCTTATATAAACGATATCCACTATTCCGCCCTCGCATTGCGGCTGCTACTTGGCTGCTGATCAGCATTTACAGGTACAGACAGCCCGGATGCTGGATCAACCAGCCTGTTGAATGCCGACAGAGGCGGCAATGCGCTCATTGGCCAGCGTGCCCGCGCCCTGATGGCGAGCCCCTCGCGCTGCCCGGCCATCAGCCGCTGACAGCCAGCATAGGCAATCATGGCGCCATTGTCAGTACAGAATCTTGGTTTGGCATAGAACAGCTTGCTGCGCTGGGATTCAACCATCTTTTGCAGACCTGCGCGCAGACGTATGTTGGCACTGACACCGCCAGCGATGATCAGGGACTTCATGCCTGTGTGCTCAAGGGCTCTGCGACACTTGATGACCAGTGTCTGCACAACCGCCTCCTCAAAGGCCAACGCTACATCAGCACGATCCTGTTCCGTCAGCCCGCCAGGCGCATCCGCCAACGATTCAAGTGTGTTGCGAACAAAGGTCTTCAGTCCGCTGAAACTGAAATCCAGTCCCGGGCGATTGGTCATGGGTCTTGGAAACTTGAATCGCCCAGCCTGACCTTTCTGGGCAAGTGCCGCCACGCGGGGACCACCTGGATACGCCAGCCCCAGCATTTTAGCGACCTTGTCAAAAGCTTCACCAGCTGCGTCGTCCAGCGATTCACCCAGCAATGTGTATTGACCGATTCCCTGCACTGCCACCAACTGGGTATGACCGCCAGATACCAGCAATGCCACGAATGGGAACTGCGGTGGATCTTCCTCAAGCATTGGCGCAAGCAGGTGTCCTTCCATGTGATGCACTCCAACCGCAGGCACATTCCACGCCATCGCCAGTGAACGCCCCAGCGCCGCTCCAACCAGCAAAGCGCCAATCAGGCCAGGTCCGGATGTATAGGCAATGCCGTCAATGGAAGAAACGGCGATGTCTTTCTCGTCCAACAGCTGCCGGATCATTGGCAGTGTTTTGCGGATGTGGTCGCGAGAAGCAAGCTCTGGAATAACGCCGCCGTAGCGCGCATGCATGTCTACCTGGCTGTAAAGTGCATCACCCAGCAGGCCCTGCTCGCTGTCGTAGATTGCGACACCTGTTTCATCGCAGGAGGTCTCAAGACCCAGTATTCGCATAAAAACCCATTGATTTATCGAAAAAGACGTGAATAATACGGCAGCCTCGGCGGTTTAGCCAGCCGGCGCCCGCCTGGATGCAGATAACTTTTGCATTTGCCGACAACTCGCATTAACATATGCGCCCCTTTGAATTGAATGGAAAGGTGTCTGTACACTATGCCAATGGTAAAACTGAAAGAAAACGAGCCGTTTGATGTGGCTCTGCGTCGCTTCAAGCGCTCCTGTGAGAAAGCAGGTGTCCTGGCTGAAGTACGCCGCAAAGAATTCTACGAGAAGCCCACAGCTGCCCGTAAGCGCAAAGCCGCTGCAGCCGTGAAGCGTCACCTGAAGAAGCTGTCTCGCGACAACAAGCGCACCAAGCGCCTGTACTGATATTGATCAGTCCCCGGACTGATCAATATCTGGCCTAGCCGCCACAGCTTTGCTATAACCTGTAGACCCCTACTTCGATACCGGAATCTGTCATGGCCGATTGTGCGTTGAAAAATCAGCTTACAGAAGCGATGAAAGACGCCATGCGCGCCAAGGACAAAGCCCGCCTGGGCACCATCCGCCTGGCACTGGCAGAGGTAAAGAAGGTAGAGGTTGACGAGCGTATCGAGCCAGACGATGCTCGCGTGCTTTCATTGCTGGAAAAAATGATCAAGCAGCGCAAAGAGTCCATCCGTCAGTATGAAGCCGCAGGCCGTACTGATCTGGCCAACACCGAACAGGCTGAGATCGATGTACTGCAGACTTTCATGCCGGCAGCGCTGAGCGAGCAGGAAGTTGACGCCATCATCACCCAGGCTATGGCCGACACTGACGCCAAAACCATGCAGGACATGGGCAAAGTAATGGCCGCCGTTAAACCCCAGGTTGCAGGCCGCGCCGACATGGCCGCCATCAGCCAGACCATCAAAAGCAGACTCTCCAACGCTTGATCATCTCCGGGGGCTGACATGGCTGGTCTGATTCCCCAACACTTCATCGACGACCTGCTCAGCCGGGTCGATATCGTTGAGGTCATCGACAAGCGTGTCAAACTGCGCAAGACCGGCAAGAACTACTCCGCCTGCTGCCCATTCCATCAGGAAAAAACTCCGTCGTTCAGCGTTGAGCCTGACAAACAGTTCTATTACTGCTTTGGCTGCGGCGCGGGCGGCAACGCGCTGGGCTTTGTGATGGACTTTGATCACAAGGATTTCCCGGAGGCGGTCGAGACGCTTGCGAATGACCTGGGCCTGACTGTTCCCCGCGAGCAGGGATCCGGCCAGCAGGATGCCCGCCGCAAGAGCGAACATGACGCCTTAGTCGCTGCCCTGGAACAGGCAAACCAGTACTACCAGCAGCAGCTGCGGCACCATCCATCACGGCAGCGCGCAGTGTCCTACCTGAAGTCCCGTGGACTGACCGGCCAGATAGCCAAGCATTTTGGTATCGGTCTGGCCCCGCCCGGCTGGGAAAACCTGTTGCAGGAACTCGAACAGAAGTACCGCATTGATCGGGCCACCATGGAGAAAGCCGGTCTGGTGATCGCCCGCGAAACCGCCAAGCGCAAAAGCGATACCGACAGTCACTACGACCGCTTTCGTGATCGCATCATGTTTCCGATACGGGATGCGCGCGGCCGCGTGATTGGATTCGGCGGTCGGGTACTGGGTGATGACAAACCCAAATACCTTAACTCCCCGGAAACGCCGATTTACCACAAGGGTCGGGAACTGTATGGGCTTTATGAATCCCGTCAGGCGTCCCGCAAACCAGAGCGCTTTCTTATCGTTGAAGGCTATATGGATGTAGTGGCGCTGGCTCAGCACGGCATCGACTTTGCCGTTGCGACACTCGGCACCGCCACCAATGCCACGCATCTGACCCGTTTGTTCCGCCTGGTGCCAGAGGTCGTTTTCTGTTTTGATGGCGATGACGCAGGCCGTGCAGCCGCATGGAGAGCACTTGCCGCCTCCCTTCCATTGATGGAAGACGGACGCCAGATTCGCTTTCTGTTTCTGCCAGAAGGCGAAGACCCGGACACGCTGGTCCGCAAAGAGGGCTCCAAAGGCTTTCTGGCACGACTGGACAAGGCCCGCTCACTCTCCGACTACTTCTTCGAACACCTGCTGGAAGAGCTGGATGCGACCAGCATGGACGGACGCGCCAAGCTGTTCAGCCAGGCGATTCCCCTGATCAAGCAGCTGCCGCGCGGCCTGTTTCAGCAGTTGATGCTGGATGAACTGGCACGGCAGACGCAGAGCCAGCGTGAAACCATCAATGAGCTGCTGAACAACACGCCTTCACAACCAGAGCCGACTAGTTCTCCCGAACCGCCAGCTCCGCCGGAATGGCCGGACTCGCCGCCAGGCCCAGGCAGGCAGTCAGCTGCGGAAGCTGTCAGTAACACCAGACCAAAACAACGCGTGCAGAAACCGGCCGCACTGGCCGCACTCGAACTATTGTTGCACCAGCCGGATCTTGCGCAGTCAACTGAAATAAATGTCGAGCAGCTTCGTCTACTGGATGACCCGGACACAAGTTTATTGCTGGAGTTACTTGAATTTGCGCGCAGCCACCCCAATACAGGTACGTATGCGCTGCTGGGACACTGTTATGGCACCCCGCAGGGAAATCGCCTGACGCAGTTGCTCAAAAATGAAAAGATCACTCCCGAGGCCGGCAGGTCACACGAGTTTTCTTTTATTATCAAGTCATTACAGCACGAAGCAGAGAAACAGGCCATGCGCCGACAGCTGCTTGAACGATTAAAACCGCTGTCGCGGTCTGCTAAAAACGAACCAATGGACTAAATTTCTGTCTGGTATAGAGTAGCCTCAACGGCTATAATGCCCGGCTGATTTTTATTTCCACAATGTCACCTGTCTAACCGAATGGGAAGCTATGTCTGATTCGCGTCCGAATGCCACTCAATCCGGCTTAAAAGCCCTTATCGCCAAAGGCAAGGAACAGAGTTATCTGACCTATGCTGAGGTCAACGACCACCTGCCGGATACTATTTCGGATCCGGATCAGGTGGAAGACATCATCCAGATGATCAACGACATGGGCATCAAGGTGTTTGAAACAGCACCTGACGCCGATGCCCTGCTGCTCAACGATGGTGATGATGACAGTGGCACAGACGAGCTGGCCGCCGCCGAGGCCGCGGCAGCACTTGCGGCTGTGGAAAACGAAGCCGGTCGCACGACCGATCCGGTTCGTATGTACATGCGCGAGATGGGCACGGTTGAACTGCTCACCCGCGAAGGCGAAATCGTCATCGCCAAGCGAATCGAAGAAGGTCTGCGCGAGCTGATGAAATCAATGGCCAGCTTCCCCGGCACCATTGATCACGTTCTCGCTGAATACGACCTGGTGGCCACCGAAGAGCGTCGCCTGACTGACATTATTACCGGATACCTGGAAGTTGATGATGACACGGTACCGGCGGCGACCGCTGCAGACAGCAGTGATGATACATCGTCTGATGACGACAGCAGCAACTCCGACAGTGACGACGATGACGATTCTGTCAGCGCCGTTACGGATGATGAAGAAACCACCTCGGGACCGGATCCAGAAGAGGCACGTCTGCGTTTTGAAGAACTGCGTGCACAGTATGCGGTCACCGAAGCAGCGCTGAAAAAACACGGCCGTGGACACAAGAAATCTGTCGCCGAGCTGGACAAGCTGGGCGACATGTTTAAAACATTCAAACTGACACCGAAGCTGTTTGATCACCTGGTCAACCAGGCTCGCGTCGCGCTGTTCCGTGTGCGTCGCCACGAACGCGCCATCATGACGCTGTGCATTCGTAATGCCGGCATGCCACGCAAGACTTTTGTCACGACATTCCCCGGCTCGGAAGTTGACGAAAAGTGGATCAAGCAGTTTGCCAAAAACAAAGAAGCCTGGGCTGAACGATTGCAGGATGTGGCTGAAGAAGTTGTGCGCGCCCAGCGCAAGCTGCAGACCATGGAAGAGGAAAGCGGCCTGACCGTCGCCGAGATCAAGGAAATCAACCGCGGCATGTCCATCGGCGAAGCCAAGTCTCGTCGCGCCAAGAAAGAGATGGTGGAAGCCAACCTGCGTCTGGTTATCTCGATTGCCAAGAAATATACCAACCGCGGACTGCAGTTCCTTGACCTGATTCAGGAAGGCAACATCGGCCTGATGAAGGCCGTGGACAAATTCGAATACCGTCGCGGCTACAAGTTCTCGACCTATGCGACATGGTGGATCCGTCAGGCCATAACCCGTTCAATTGCAGACCAGGCACGTACCATCCGTATCCCGGTACACATGATCGAAACGATCAACAAGCTGAACCGTATCAGCCGTCAGATGGTCCATGAGAAAGGCCGCGAGCCTACCCCGGAAGAACTGGGTGAGCGTATGGACATGACTGAAGATAAAGTACGTCGTGTGCTGAAAATCGCCAAAGAGCCCATCTCCATGGAAACACCAATCGGTGACGATGAAGATTCGCATCTTGGCGATTTCATCGAAGACTCTACTGTCGAGTCACCGGTTGACTCCTCCATTGAGGAAGGCCTGCGAGAAGCCACTCGGGAAGTGCTGAATAGCCTGACCGCGCGTGAAGCCAAAGTGCTGCGTATGCGTTTTGGTATTGATATGAATACCGACCACACTCTGGAAGAAGTCGGCAAACAGTTCGACGTCACCCGTGAGCGCATCCGTCAGATCGAAGCCAAGGCGCTGCGCAAGCTGCGTCACCCGACACGTTCGGATCATCTGCGCAGCTTCCTCGACGAGTAATATCAGCGGGGACGGAGTGTCACTCCGTCCCCGGCTTTGCTCACCCCAGACAGTATTACCGCATGCTCCCTCTCTGCGACACTCATTCAGCCCTTCCCGAAAATCTCAAAATTACTAACAACTAGGTCTCCTCGCGAATTTCCTGCTGCATACGCTCCATGACCGTCATCGTGTCAGCTGACTCTGCTGCCGGATAGCAGCTTGGAATACGTGGGCACATTGACCCTCGAGAGCATATCAACCTGGCAGGGTTGGCCAGCCCCCGCTCAACCCAGGCAATATTGAGTATTCGCCCGGCGCTCAATATGGCGCGCCGCACATTGGCGGGAACACCACTGTCGCCGCCACCCTGTGCACATGCATCCTTGAGTTCCTGAGCTACCTCGCGGGCAGGGCTTCCCGCGGCATCCAGAGCCGGATTGAGGTCAATACCAGCACACAGCACATGAGGATTGTCCGCCATATCCCGGTCCGGCACCGACTCGCAGCAGTAGATCCGCGGACCGTCGCGTGTGTCCAGGACTGATATCTGTGCAGAGGCACCTCTCTGACTATCCGCCAGCATTCTGAACACCGACCAGTGCTGACAGGGGTCTTCCACCTGACGCATATTCCCCCACGGCAGCGGAATGCCGTTGCCGCGATAAACCGCCTTCAGGGTACCCGGCGCATAAGCATCAAAGTAGTGCCAGTGAGGATACGGTGAGACTGCCGTCATTCGCCGCATGACAACTGAAGGTGACACATCAAGCTGTTTGTGGACACTGACCTCATAGCTGTTTCTGTCCAGCAACTGCCGAAATGGCACTTTCGGGCACAACAGTGCACCAGCGAAAAAACTGCACTCAAAATCCCGCCAGGCATTAAGAATATCCTGTGCATCCAGCTCCGAACCTGTCTGCCGTCCAGAACTGTTGTTGCTCTGGCTTCTACCCGCCAGCAGCACACTTTTTAAACCATCCTTATTGTGCAATGTAAAATGGCCAATATGTAGCGCCAGGTCATACTTTAATCTTCCAGTCTGCTTTTTTAGCATTTCATTCAGATACAGGGTTCCCGGAGGATCAAAGAAAGAACGCACCGTTCCTAAAGATTTTACTCCAGCCTCATCTTTCACTTCCTTGGGCGCTCGGGAGAACCATTTTATTTTGACTCCTGTTTTGCGAATGATTGCCAGCATATCGTCGACGTGAATGGGCAGCTGCTTGCCCCCTACTTCTTCGGCGGCACGTTCAATATCCGGAAAATGATTGCGGTGATGTTCCTGATGCGCTCTTATCAGCAGATGCGCAAGCTGTCGGCCACTGGTGCCGGTCTGCGCAAGCATCTCGGGTATTGCGATCTGAAGTATTTCCTGCGAGAACAGAAACCCTGGCTCCAGAGCAATACCGGCAATACCACCCCGGCCTGACTTGTCGGGCCTTATCTCCTGTTCGGCCTCTGCGTCATCCATAAACCACTGCGGATCCTTCTGGAACACCGCGGCAATCACAGCCAGTGTATCTCTGGCTGGAACCCGCTTCCCCCTTTCGATCATCGACAGATAGGACACTGAAGGTGCCAGTTCAGGATCCACCTTGACACAACGTGCTGACAGATCCTCCATGGTCAGTCGGTTGCGTTTACGCAGATTGCGGATCTTGGTGCCCAGAAAATGCGAGCGCCGGGTAAGTGTCTGACCAGTAACCATGAGCGTCTCCCTGCCTGCAAATCAGGCATGACGGTGCTGCAAACTCCTGAATTCAAACTTTAAACAGCCTGTTTCTGAGGCCTGTAAAATTCGCCGATTTGTGAAATTCACAATGTGAAATTTTAATTGTGAAATTCCATTAAATGATTTTATACACTACCTGCCGTTCCACACAAGCAGGAGATGACTCATGGAAAATGCATTGAGACAAGCGGACCAGGATTTCAGCGCGATCGATCCGGCATTCAAAACCTTTCTGACAGACGAAGTTCTGCCGCTGACGGGGCTCCAGCCAGAGGCGTTCTGGCAGGAGTTTCAGGCGCTAATTGAAGAGCTGTCGCCAAAGAACCAGGAACTGTTGGCTGAACGCGATCGACTGCAGCGACAGATTGACGACTGGCATAAACATCACCGCCATCAAACACACGATGCAGCAGCGTACCGAAACTTTCTGAGCGCCATTGGCTACCTGCAGGCTGAACCTGCAAAACTCAGAGTCTGCCCAACACCCGTGGACGAAGAGGTCGCCGAGATTGCCGGACCGCAACTGGTAGTCCCGCTGAAGAACGCCCGTTTCGCGATTAACGCCGCCAATGCGCGCTGGGGCAGTCTCTATGATGCCTTGTACGGATCTGACGCCATTGATTTGTCGGGCGATCTTGAGCCTGGCAAAAACTACAATCCTCTACGTGGCGCGGCTGTCATTGAGCGGGCAAGGGATTTCCTGGACGCGACCTTCCCGCTGGTGGAAGGTTCGCACCACGAAGCCACCAGATATCTGGTCAAAGATGGTGAACTGGCCGTTAAACTGCAGCATTGCCGGATAACACACTTAAAACACCCAGAGCAGTGGGTAGGCACGATCGGCGCTGATACAACACTGCGTTCAGTCTTTCTCCGCAACCACGGTCTGCATGTGGAAATTCGCATTGATCGCAGCACAAGCCCTGGCGCGGAAGATCTGGCGGGCATTCAGGACATCATGCTGGAGTCGGCGCTGACAACCATCATGGACGCCGAAGATTCCGTTGCTGCCGTTGATGCTGAAGATAAAATCGACGTGTATCGCAACTGGCTGGGCCTGATGCGCGGCGATTTGACAGCAAGCTTTGAAAAAGACGGCATCCGTCATATACGCACGCTCAATTGTGATCGTGTGATCACCGCACGCGATGGTGCCAGACAGACACTGCGCGGTCGCTCATTGATGCTGATCCGTAATGTCGGCTTACTGATGAGCAGCGAACTTGTTCGTGATCGCGCTGGCAACGAGGTGCCGGAAGGCATCATCGACGCGGTTGTCACAGCCCTGATTGGCTCGCTTGATATCCGTGGCCCTTATCAGAAACGCAACTCCCAGTGCGGAAACATTTATATCGTCAAACCCAAATTGCATGGACCTGCGGAGGTGGCGTTTACCGATCAGTTGATGAGCCGGGTTGAGGATCTGCTGCGATTGCCACGCCACACCATCAAACTCGGCATCATGGATGAGGAACGACGTACAACCGTCAATCTGGCATCGTGCCTGGATCAGGCAAAACATCGCGTGGTTTTCATCAACACGGGCTTTCTGGACCGAACCGGTGATGAAATACATACCTGCATGCAGGCTGGTGCCATATTGCCCAAGGATGAAATTAAAACGAGCCGCTGCATTCAGGCCTACGAGGACCGCAATGTAGATATTGGCCTGGCCAGCGGGCTGAACCGCTGTGGTCAGATTGGCAAAGGCATGTGGCCAAAACCGGATAACATGGCTGAGATGCTGGCCAGCAAGCAGGCCCATCCCCGCGCGGGCGCCAGCACCGCCTGGGTACCCTCGCCCACGGCCGCGACGCTGCATGCATTGCACTATCACCAGGTGGATGTAGCCGCAATGCAAGATCAATTGACGACCCGAACACGCGCCTCACTGGACGATATTCTGACGCCTCCGCTTCTTGGAATCAGTCGCGAGTTGAGCGCAACAGAGATACACAGCCAGCTCCAGAACAACATCCAGGGCATTCTGGGCTACGTGGTACGGTGGATAAACCAGGGCATTGGCTGCTCCAAGGTTCCGGATATTCATCAGGTTGGCCTGATGGAAGACAGAGCCACTCTGCGTATTTCCAGCCAGCATATTACCAACTGGCTATTGCATGGGCTGTGCACGCAGGATCAGGTCTTATCCATCATGGAAGAGATGGCGGAGCTGGTTGATCAGCAGAACCATGGCGACCCCGACTATCGTGCCATGACGCCAGCCCCCGCGGACAGTCTCGCCTTTCAGGCCGCTCGCGAGTTGATCATGCGAGGCACCGATCAACCCAGCGGGTATACCGAACCCATTCTTCATCATTACCGGAAGCTGGCCAAACAGCAGCTGCGTAGCGCATAGATCCAAAATAAACCCATAAACACTTTAAGCATTGAATTTGCACACGGAGAGACCAGCAATGAATTATCAGCAGGAAATGAAACTGTCCAATAACATTCTCGGCCAGCAAGGGGTCAGTTGGAACACTATTAGCCCGGAGCACCTCACGCGCATGCGTTTGCAGAACCGGTTTCGCAGCGGCGTGGATATCGCCCGCTACACGGCGAACATCATGCGCGAAGACATGGCAGCCTATGACCGGGACCCAGCCCAGTACACACAGTCTCTGGGCTGCTGGCATGGATTCGTGGCACAGCAGAAAATGATTGCCATCAAACAGCATTTCGGCACGACACGTGGCCGTTACCTTTACCTGTCTGGGTGGATGGTCGCGGCAATGCGTTCACAGTTCGGCCCCCTGCCGGACCAGTCGATGCACGAAAAAACAGCTGTGCCCGCGCTGATTGAGGAAATTTACACCTTCCTGAAACAGGCTGATGCCCGCGAACTGAATCATCTGTTCAAGGAGCTGGATAGCGCCCGTGAATCCGGCGACCAGGTCGCCGAGCACGTGGCTTTAAGGAAGATCGACAACTTTCAGACCCATGTTGTACCCATCATCGCCGATATAGACGCTGGCTTTGGCAATGAAGAAGCTACTTATCTGTTGGCTAAACGCATGATTGAAGCCGGCGCCTGCTGTATCCAGATTGAGAACCAGGTTTCGGATGCAAAACAGTGTGGTCACCAGGACGGCAAAGTGACTGTTCCACATGAGGACTTCCTGGCCAAGATCAATGCAGTGCGATATGCGTTTCTTGAGCTCGGCGTTGATGATGGCGTCATCGTGGCGCGAACCGACTCACTCGGCGCTGGCCTTACACAGAAGATTCCCGTCTCCAAAGCACCCGGTGATCTGGCTGATCAGTACAACGCCTTTATTGATGGAGAGCCAATCGAATCACTGGAGCAGCTGGCCGCCGGCGAGATGGCGCTGCGACAGGGCGCTGAGGTGATTAAGCCCCTGCGCATGCCGAATGGTCTGGTCCGGTTTAAACCCGGTTCAGGCGTAGATCGTGTAGTACTCGATTGTGTGACCGCGCTACAGCATGGCGCTGACCTGCTCTGGATAGAAACTGAGAAACCCAACCTGGAGCAGATCGCCAACATGGTCTCCCGTATTCGGGAAATCGAGCCATCCGCGAAACTTGTTTACAACAATAGCCCATCGTTCAACTGGACATTGAACTTTCGCCAGCAGGTCTTTGACGCCTGGCAGGCAGAGGGACGCGACACCAGTGCTTATGTGCGCGATCGCCTGATGGAAGACACCTATGATCAGACCGATCTGGCACAGCAGGCGGATCAATTGATACAGCAATTTCAGCGTGATGCCGCAGCCGAGGCAGGCGTGTTCCATCACCTGATTACATTACCGACCTATCACACCGCAGCTCTGTCCACCAATGACCTGGCACGTGGCTACTTTGGAGAACAGGGCATGCTGGCCTACGTTGAGAAAGTTCAGCGGCAGGAGATTCGCCGCAGTCTGGCCTGTGTCAAGCACCAGGACATGGCCGGATCGAATATTGGTGACGACCACAAGGAGTACTTCGCTGGAGACAATGCGCTTAAGGCATCCGGCAAGGACAACACCATGAATCAGTTCGCCTGACTCCAGAGCCTTGTTCCAAGGCCTGGAGGAGTTTCGACCAGGGAAGGTTGTCCAGTTGAATCGCACTGGCTGGCCGCATGGATGCGGCCATTTTTTCGGGTCTTACAGGAAGCGACTCTTTGGTGGTACAGTCTGGCAACCGCCAATAACAACATCAGGGGTCAGACCACGTGCAGGGAATATTCGCCAGCATCAACCAGTTCTTCTCATTTATTGGCCCCATCTCCGACGCCGTCTGGGCGTTCCCCACTCAGTTCAGCATCTACAGCCAGATTCCTTTGCTGGGGCAAATGTCGTTTGCTGTGCTGCTGCTATTGGGCATGGGCGTCTGGTTCACCTGGCGCACCGGTATTGTCCAGATACTGAGCTTTCGAGAGGCCGTTCCGATCATGCTGCGCAAGCAGGATCACGATGTTGGCATCAGCGCGTTGGCGTCTTTTCTACTCGGCCTTGCCATGCGCGCCGGGCCCGGCAATATCGTTGGAGTCACCGGTGCCATCACCGTCGGTGGACCAGGCGCCTTGTTCTGGATGTGGGTAGCAGCACTGTTTGGTATGGCTACCGCTTTTATGGAGTCCGTCCTGGCGCAGCTCTTTAAAGAACGGAAGGATAATGAGTTTGTCGGTGGCCTGCCCTTCTATGGCCGTTATATCCTTCGCAACAGTCGCGCGGCAGGCATACTGTTAACTGTCGTCTTTATTACCTATGCGCTGTTTAACGTCCCGGCCCAGACCTTCAATGTATTCTCTGCAGTCAGCACCATCGCAACGACGGCTACCGGGCTGGAGTCCAACCCTCAGTCACCACTTTATTATGGCATTGCGATACTACTGGTCCTAAGTTGCGCCTGGATGATCATGGGGGGCATTCGTCGCGTCACGGCTTACACCAACGTGCTGGTCCCGGTGATGGCTGTGATTTTCTGTGGCATTTCAATGCTCATCATTCTGATCAATGCGCCATTGGTACCCGGCTTTTTTGTGGCAGTGGTTAAAGGGGCTTTTGCGCCTGACGCCCTGTTTGGCGGCGCCATGGGAGTCGCATTGGCCGAGGGCGTGCGGCGCGGGCTGATGTCCAACGAAGCCGGCCAGGGCACCATCACCATGGCGGCTGCGGCCGCAGACAATAAACATCCCTGCGAACAGGGCTTCGTGCAAAGCCTGGGTGTATTCTTCGACACAATTGTCATTTGCACACTGACGGGTTTCATCGTCGTACTGGCTCAGGTATGGAGCGGTGCTGACGATAGCGCCGCCTGGCAGGCGATGAGTGCATCACGTTTCGGAACCTATCTGGCATCAGTGCAGTCGTTACTGCCTGCCGCACTTACCGGCACAGTCACCATTATCCTCGCCGTCTGTTATTGCCTGTTTGCCTTCACCACCTTGCTTGGCATGATTTCATTCGCCGAAATATCAGCCAATTTTATTTCCCGCTCGCCACACTTCATAACTGGAATTCGTATCGCTGGCTCCCTGGTCTTTGTCCCGTTCGGAGCACTGTCCATGCTGGCGGGGTTGAATCTTGGCAATCTTTGGGCGATCACCGACCTGACCAACATCATTATGGTGTATTTGAACATTCCAATTCTGATGCTCGGCGCGCCGATGGTTTATGCCGCCCTGGAGCACTACCGCAAGAAAGGTGGAGGTCTGTTCATTTCTGAGGAAATTGGCATCAAAACGGTGCACTGGACCAGGGAGAATCAACAACACCTGCCAAAATGACGTATATGACAGCTTTGCCGCTAAAAAATACTTTTTTTTCTGGAATTTTTCTTTATTATGCGCGCTTGGCGGCAACAGAGCCTGCACCTCTGGCAGGTGGTCACACAAACGCCTTTAAACTGACCTTGTATCCACAACCTGTTTCCCGAGGTTGCCTATGTTGCTAGCTCTGGTTGTAGTTTATCTGCTTGTTTCCATTGGTATCGGTGTCGCCGCTGCGCGCAAAGTTCACTCGGCCAGTGACTTCATAACCGCCGGCCGCAGCCTGCCGATGTTCATGGTCATTGCCATGGTCTTCGCCACCTGGTTTGGTGCCGAGACTGTACTTGGCATCTCAGCGACTTTTCTGGACGAGGGCTTTCGAGGCCTGATTTCCGACCCGCTCGGCGCTGCCGCCTGTCTGGTGCTGTTCGGCCTGGTGTTTGCATTGCCGCTCTACCGTATGAAGTTGCTGACGCTGGGTGACTTCTTTTACTATCGCTACAACAAAAAAACCGAGATGGTGCTGTCCGCCTGCATCATGCTTTCCTACCTGGGCTGGGTATCTGCTCAGGTCACCGCACTGGGTCTGGTCTTTAACGTCCTGTCGGAAGGCTCGGTAAGCATGACGGCTGGTATGGTTATCGGCGCCGGTGTTGTGATGATATACACACTGGTCGGTGGTATGTGGTCAGTGGCCGTGACAACCACCGTGCAGATGGTGGTGATTGTTGCTGGCCTGCTGCTGGTTACCAGCTCCGCCACCAACATGGCCGGCGGTGTCGGAGAAGTCGTGGCCGCTGCTGCTGCCGAAGGCAAATTCGAGTGGCTGCCGGCCATGGATCTGATCGACATTCTGGGTTGGACTGCAGCGCTGTTCACCCTGGCCTTGGGATCCATTCCACAGCAGGATGTTTTTCAGCGCGTGAATACATCAAAGAGTGAGCGCGTGGCTGTCTGGGGTACAACTCTCGGCGGCGTGGCTTATTTCTTCTTCGCAGCTATCCCCCTGCTGCTGGCCTACAGCGCCAGCATGGTCGACCCAGCCGCAACAGAGGTCCTGATGGCTGAGGACTCCCAACTTGTGTTACCGAGCTTTGTGTTCACCCACATGCCCTTCTGGCTGCAGGTGGTCTTCTTTGGCGCCCTGCTGTCAGTCATCATGAGCACGGCATCCGGCACATTGCTGGCCCCTTCGGTTACCTTTACCGAAAACATTCTTCGCAACTTCATGCCGAACATGACGGACAAACAGTTGCTGCTCTACACACGACTGACAGTTTTTGTGTTCACTATCATGGTGATCATCAATGCCGCAGCCTCGGACGGCAACATTCATGCAATGGTCGAGAACGCCTACCGCATCACGCTGGCCGGCGTATTCATCCCGCTGACAGCCGGCCTGTTCTGGCGCCGCGCCAGCAACTTTGGCTGCACGCTTTCCATTGTTCTTGGCCTGGGAAGCTGGCTGCTGCTGGAAATCCTGTACCCGGAAATTCCGTTTGAGCCTCAATTTGTGGGTCTGGCCTTCAGCCTAGCCGGCATGATTTACGGCTCAATGGCGCGCCCCAATCCACACCGTGGCAATCACCGCGGACTGGCAGAGCCCCGGGGTTAATCGCCATCACTGGCAACTTGCGGGTTTGGCCTTTATAATCCGCCATTCGTTTTCGCCCCCGCGCTCGTGGGGGCTCAAAACGGGCCTATAGCTCAGTTGGTTAGAGCAGCGGACTCATAATCCGTTGGTCCCTGGTTCGAGTCCAGGTGGGCCCACCATCTTTTTTGCAGTTTTCTGTAGTAACTGTGCATGCTAGCTTGGCTTGGCCATTTTGGCCAAACTTAAGTAGCAATGCTAGATGATTTGGCCGCGTGTATGTATCACGCCAAAGTATTGTTTATCTGGGTATTGGGTTCTTTTTTATGCGAGGGGCCTGCGATATCAACATCATTTTGCCGGTCTCGCAGGTGGGCCGATACCCGGCGCCCAATCACATTGATTTCCGAAACCTCTCACACCCAAAATCTCTAATCGTCATGCGTGCTCAGTGTATACCCCTCACAATCGACGTCTCTCCATGGGTTTCTAATTTCTGCAAACTCTTCAGATGACAGGCAAGCTTTGCGCCATCTCTCTATAACTTCCGGCACGGATTCGCTACTGGACTTGTATCGTAGCCATAGTGTTGCGGCCAGAGCAGAAGAAATGTGGCGCACCTCCAACTTCTCATCGAAAGGAATTTCCACATTTTTAGTAATATAGGAAGTGTCAGCTAACAATCTATCAAGCCTTCTAAGAGTCGCCACCTCTAGTGACCGTGAGAAACAGTCGGGTGATTCCTTAATGATTCGAGTTGTAATCGAGAGCGCTAAGCTTATTGAAGGAGTTGGACACCAAGTGAGGTATTGGCCAAGCATTGAAATGGGATCATACTCATCAGACTTCTTAGTAATGTTGTTAGTGCCCAGAACAATCTTTAGTACAGCCCTGAGCCCATCTCTTTGAATATTATCCTGGCTTGAAATCAATGCTTCGTTAATTCGACTATACACCTCGCCTGTCAGATCACCATATATATGAAGACACGCTGATTCAGCAGCAAGACTTGGCAATCCATACTTCCGAGTTCCTGCGAGCACTTGGCTAAGAGATAATTTGGTGTCCTCAGGTGTCTCTTTGCTGAGCCTGGGGCCTATGACCTCGGCAATTAGTTCGAGCAACCTGGCAAACCTTGCACGGAACTCGCTCTGTATACTTGGAAAGCCTTCATAAACAACTTCTTTTTCGTTCAGTTGTTCCTTGTCAGCGTTCCACCACTCGGATAGGCGTGCCATAAATTCGACTGCATCTACTTCTGTCCACACACTTTGGTTATGGCTGTTTGCACCAAGAACCTCATGCACAATAGTGATGCGCCCGCCCGTTAGATTTACTCCTTTGTCTTGCTTATGTTTTTGAATCGGAAAACCAGTGGAAAATACATACTCTTTGAAAAGCTCAAGAGGGTTAACGGACTCTGGATGAGGAAGTCGTAAAAAGGCAAATTTACGGAAATCGGTTCCCTCCGGTAGCCCGTGCATGTCAGTTATGTTCCAAATGGCGCTGGCAACGCTCTTGCTCTGGTAATCGTCGAGGAGCTGTAAGTTGTACAACGATATGAGCGTAGTCGTCGCCCAGCGACGGCGATCTAGGTTGTCCAGCATTGATTGGCTGAGCAAATGGTCAACTACACCGGTGTGAATATCCAAGTCTGCGACGCACTTTGGTTTGTGCTCCAGGTTGAGTAACAGGAAAGGGTTATGAAACTCAGTTTTGCTGAGAGCGTCTAAGTCTCCAGGGTAGGGAATTTTTAGCAAGTCTGGGACAATATTGTATCGCTCCGATTCCGACATGGACGTCAATAACCGGTCTAGAAGATGTCCAATATTTCGGTAGTTTGCTTTTTCGGACGACGCATAGACTTCAGTAATAAACTCAACGACGAGATGCTTTACCTTTTCCGAGCACTTACAACAAAGTCTCGATACGACTTCAGGTAGAAGTTGAGCAAGCCGCACGCCATAATTATCATTTCGTACGATATCCCCAGCTCGAATTTCATCCTGACATTTGTTGAGAACGTCCAGATAGCTTCGGATGATTTGATCTGCCTCATTGACACTTAGTCTACATACAGATTCGCGACCGAAAAGGCTATCAACACCCGTTGTATCTCGGGTTCTACCCCGATTTTACGGACACTTCAGAAAAGCCTCATAATAGGCAAAAGGAGTGTTTATGTCGAAGAGAAGAAAGTTCAGCCCAGAGTTCAAACAAGGTGCCATTGAGCAGGTTCGCCAGC